>SCPO01001119.1_pt1 | contig 108740 bp, 120 predicted proteins | sample 6106821 | NCBI WGS metagenome assembly SCPO01 (sample SAMN10720448, study PRJNA508395) | human gut metagenome | isolation source: Participant 2 stool, 0 month | host: Homo sapiens | collected 2017
ATACAACTAGACCGCTAGCACCTATCGATGATGATGCGAAAGCAATGAGTCAACACCTTATTAATTTCTTTGAACAAGAAATTGCAGAAGGTCGCTTGCCTCAAAACTTGCTTCCATTGCAATCTGGTGTAGGTTCTGTAGCAAATGCTGTAATCAGTGGTCTTGCTAAAGGTCCGTTCACAGATTTATCCATCTATACAGAAGTTATTCAAGATGGTATGTTTGACCTTATCGATGCAGGCAAAGTAACAGTATGTTCCGGTACTGCGTTGAGTCCTTCTCCAGATGGGTTGAAACGTTTCTATGCAAATATTGATGAATATCGTAAAAAAATCATTCTTCGTCCGCAAGAAATTTCCAACAACCCTGGTATTGCTCGCCGTATTGGCGTCATTGCCATGAATACCGCTATCGAATTTGATATTTTTGGCAATGTAAACTCTACTCATATTATGGGGACTAAAATGATGAATGGCGTTGGTGGTTCTGGTGACTTTGCACGTAGTGCATATCTCACTATTTTCTGTACTAACTCCGTTGCTAAAAATGGCGACATCAGTTCTATCGTTCCATATGTATCTCATGTGGATCACCCAGAACATGACACTATGATTTTCTGTACAGAACAAGGTGTTGCTGACTGCCGTGGTTTAAAGAGTGGAAGAGCTCGTTTGATCATTGAAAATGTTGCTCGCAGACTACAAACCAATGTTAACTGAATACCTAGAAAAAGCATTAGAAGCAACTAAGAATGCCCATACACCTATGTTGCTTGATGAAGCTCTTTCTTGGCATAAACGCTTCACAGAAACTGGAAGCATGAAAAAATAAACCTGTTTTTTTAGGAGGATGATGAAAACATGGCTTACGAACTTAAAAGCCCAAATTGCTGAGTATAACAAACTTTGTGACGAAAGTGCAAAAAACTCCAGAACGTCAAAACTTGAAATACAACCGTGTGTATATCACCAGTTGATATCGAAGGTTTCGACTATGAACGCGATTTGGGGATGCCTGGCGAATTCCTTATACTCGTGGTGTACAACCTACATGTACCGTGGCCGTTTCTGGACAATGCGTATGTACGCAGGTTTCGCAACTGCTGAAGAATCCAACAAACGTTACCGTTACCTAATCGAGTCCGGTGCAACTGGTCTTTCCTGTGCATTCGACTTGCCTACACAAATTGGTTATGACTCTGATGATGTTGTAGCTGAAGGCGAAGTTGGTAAAGTAGTGTTGCGATCGACTCCTTGAAGATATGGAAATCTTGTTCGACGGCATCGACCTTGGCAGAAGTATCCACATCCATGACAATCAACGCTCCAGCGTCGTTTTGTTGGCAATGTATATCGCAGTAGCTGAAAAACAAGGTGTACCTTCCACTGAATTGATGGGTACAATTCAAAATGATATTTTGAAAGAGTATGCAGCTCGCGGTACTTACATTTTCCCTCCAAAACCTTCCATGCGTTTGATCACTAATATCTTCGAATATTGTTCTCAATACGTTCCAAAATGGAATACAATTTCTATCTCCGGTTACCATATCCGTGAAGCAGGTTCCACAGCAGCGCAAGAAATCGCATTCACAATTGCAGATGGTATCGCGTACGTAGAAGCAGCTGGCTGGTCGGTTGTCCTTCGCTGGTCGTCTTTCCTTCTTCTGGAATGCTCATAACAACGTACTTGAAGAAGTTGCTAAATTCCGCGCATCCCGTCGCTTATGGGCAACTATCATGAAAGAACGTTTTGGTGCTAAAAAACCAAAATCCATGATGCTTCGTGTACATACTCAAACAGCTGGTTCCATGTTGACTGCACAACAAGTTGACAACAACATCGTTCGTGTTGCTCTTCAAACTGCAGCTGCTGTAATGGGCGGTACTCAATCCTTACATACAAACTCTCGTGACGAAGCTTTGGCTCTTCCTACAGAAGCATCTGTACAAGTAGCTCTTCGTACTCAACAAATCGTGGCTTACGAATCTGGTTTAGCTGACGTAGTTGACCCATTGGGCGGTTCCTACTATGTAGAAGCTATGACTAACGCTATCTATGACGAAGCTATGTCTTACATCAAGAAAATTGATGAAATGGGCGGCGCTGTAGTAGCAATCGAAAAAGGCTACATCCAAAAAGAAATTCAAGAATCCGCTTACAAATGGCAAATGGAAGTTGAATCTGGCTTGCGCACAATCGTTGGCGTAAACAAATTCCAGTTGAAGAAGAAGCTCAAAGACTTGCTTCGCGTAGACCTTCCAATAGGTGTTCAAGAAAACTCAAGCAGTTCGCGCTAACCGCGATCAAGCAGCAGTTGATACAGCATTAGCAGCTCTTAAAGCTGGCGCAGCTGACGAAAATGTTAACTTGATGCCATTAATTCTTGATGCAGTTAAAACATATGCTACATTGGGTGAAATTTGTAATGTATTGCGCGAAGTATTCGGTGAATACGAAGCTCATTCCACATTATAATATCGGCTAATTTCGGAGGTAATAAATCATGGCAGAAAAACGTATTAGAGTAATCGTAGCAAAACCAGGTCTTGATGGTCATGACCGTGGTGCAAAAGTAGTAGCACGCGCTCTTCGCGATGCTGGTTTCGAAGTAATCTACACAGGTCTTCGTCAAACTCCAGAACAAATCGTTGAAGCAGCTCTTTCTGAAGACGTTAATGTAGTTGCATTATCCCTTCTTTCCGGTGCTCACAACACATTGTTCCCTAAAATTGTTGAACTTTTGAAAGAAAAAGGTATGGGCGATGTACTTGTAATCGGCGGTGGCGTTATTCCTGACGCTGATATCCCTGGTTTGAAAGAAGCTGGCGTAGCTGCTGTATTCACACCTGGTACACCAACTGGCGATATCGTTAACTTCATCAACGAAAACGTTAAATAATTAATGCATGGGTGAGAGGGACTCATTTAGAATAGATGAATCCCTCTATTCCCATATTCAAAGATAGGTTGGTGAAGCGAATGGATTTAGTTAAAGGCCTTTTTGAAGGTTCAAGACTAGCCTTAGCACGGTCCATCACAGCTGTAGAAAACGAGTATGAAAATGCCATCGATATGAAGGCTATTTACCTAAAACAGGAATGCACGTATTCTCGGTATTACTGGGGCCCCTGGTGCTGGTAAAATACATTGACAGATAAAGTTGTAAAACATTATTTGAATCAAGGTAAAAAATCGGCATCGTTGCCATCGACCCAACTAGCCCATATCTTGTTTCAATTGACTTAACATTAAACGAAATGTATTCGAAGCATGGAACTGGTGTTAATAAACTGCAGACGTTGTATGGATACCTTTGGTATGGATTTAGTTATCATTGAAACGTAGGCGTAGGTCAATCTGAAGTAGATATTGTAAAAAATGCAGATACTACATTAGTTGTACTTGTTCCTGGTCTCGGTGACGATATCCAAGCTATCAAAGCGGGTATTCTTGAAATCGGCGATGTATTTGCTATCAATAAAGCTGACCGAGATGGTTGCGATCGTTTGAATGTAGAAATTGAAATGATGCTTGACCTTGATTCTCGTGAAGTGAAATGGCGCCCACCAATTAAGCGCACTATTGCTAGTAAAGACCAAGGCGTAGATGAACTCATCGACGCTTTAGACATTTTGAGTATCTTGAAGATTCTGGTGAATTGGAATCTCGTCGGGCAGAACGTACTCGTGATGAAATCATCGCAATGATTAATGAACAAATTGGTCGTTATGTAGCTGATAAAATCATTACTAGCGACGAATTTAATAGCCAAGTGGCAGCTGTTAATGAACGCGAAAGCGATCCGTACACAGTTGTTAATGGCGTAATGACAAGCGTGCTAAAGTAGACGGCGACTACATAGCACTAGAGATTTAGCCTTGAAAAGGAGATAATCGAAATGGCTTTTAAATATTACAAATTAGATCACATCGGTATTGGTGTTAATGAGCAGCAACTAAAGATTCTATAAAATGCATTGGGTATGGAACATCTTCCTGAAGATGAAATCGTAGAAGAACAAAAGTAAAAGTATCCTTCTTCCCATGTGGCGATGCTGAACTTGAATTCTTAGAAACTACAACTCCAGATGGCCCTATCGGTAAATTCATCGAGAAAAATGGCGGTCGTGATGGTATCCAACACGTAGCATTGCGCGTTGATAATATTGAAAATGCTATTGCTGATTTGATGGCTAAAGGCGTTCGTATGATTGACGAAAAACCTCGTTATGGTGCAGGCGGCTCCGCAATTGCTTTCTTACATCCAAAAGCAACTGGCGGCGTATTGAGATTATGTAAACGTATGAAATAATACAGTGTCCAATTCACATCATTATGTATGAGTTATAGAGATACATATACATATAATTTCAAGTTATATGTTAAATATGTATTATGCTTGAACTTTAATTATTAATGAAATAAAATGATACTGTAACAATTTTTATTTGGAGGTGCTATAATGGCAACAGTGCAGGAAAAAATCGAGTTATTGCACGAGAAACTAGCTAAAGTTAAAGCCGGTGGTGGTGAAAAACGCGGAGAAACAACATGCTCAAGGGCAAAATGACTGCTCGCGAACGTTTGGCTAAATTGTTCGATGATAATTCTTTCGTTGAACGATCAATTTGTTAAACATCGTTGTGTTAACTTCGGTCAAGAAAAGAAAGAATTACCAGGCGAAGGTGTAGTAACTGGTTATGGTACTATCGACGGTCGTTTAGTGTACGCATTCGCACAAGACTTCACTGTAGAAGGTGGTTCTCTTGGTGAAATGCATGCGGCTAAAATCGTTAAAGTACAACGTTTAGCAATGAAAATGGGTGCGCCAATCGTTGGTATCAACGACTCCGGCGGTGCTCGTATTCAAGAAGCAGTAGATGCCCTTGCAGGTTACGGTAAGATTTTCTTCGAAAATACAAATGCATCTGGCGTTATTCCACAAATTTCCGTAATCATGGGTCCATGCGCAGGCGGTGCTGTATATTCTCCAGCATTGACTGACTTCATCTACATGGTTAAACACACATCTCAAATGTTCATCACTGGTCCTGCAGTTATCAAATCTGTAACTGGTGAAGAAGTAACAGCTGAAGATCTTGGTGGTGCAATGGCTCACAACTCCGTTTCCGGTGTAGCTCATTTTGCTGCTGAAAACGAAGATGATTGTATCGCTCAAATTCGTTACTTATTAGGCTTCTTGCCATCTAATAACATGGAAGATGCTCCATTAGTAGACACTGGTGATGATCAACTCGTGAAGACGACGAGGCTTGAACAGCTTGTTGCCTGATAACAGTAACATGCCTTACGACATGAAAGATGTTATCGCAGCTACTGTAGATAATGGCGAATATTATGAAGTACAACCATTCTATGCTACAAATATTATCACTTGCTTCGCTCGTTTTGATGGTCAATCCGTTGGTATCATTGCTAACCAACCAAAAGTAATGGCTGGTTGCTTGGACATCAATGCATCTGACAAATCTTCCCGTTTCATCCGTTTCTGTGATGCTTTCAATATTCCAATCGTTAACTTCGTTGACGTTCCTGGTTTCTTGCGGCAAATCAAGAATGGGGCGGTATCATTCGTCATGGTGCTAAAATGTTGTATGCTTACTCTGAAGCAACAGTACCAAAAATTACTGTTATCACTCGTAAAGCATACGGCGGTTCTTACCTCGCTATGTGTTCCCAGGATTTGGGCGCTGACCAAGTATACGCTTGGCCTACATCCGAAATCGCTGTAATGGGTCCTGCTGGCGCAGCTAATATTCATCTTCAAGAAAGATGAAGACAAAGACGCTAAAACAGCTCAATACGTAGAAGAGTTCGCAACTCCATACAAAGCTGCTGAACGTGGCTTCGTAGACGTAGTTATCGAACCAAAACAAACTCGTCCAGCAGTTATTAACGCTTTGGCAATGCTTGCAAACAAACGTGAAAACCGTGCTCAAAAGAAACATGGTAATATTCCATTTATAATTCGATTCGGTAAACATATCATGAATTTGGGAGATACCTTTCTTTACTACTTTTTTAGAAAGATTATGGAAGGACAAGCAGTTACTACCAATCCTTGGCTAATTATGGCGATTAATATGACAGTTGTGTTTGTTGTGTTGATTCTTCTTGGCGTTCTTATGGAAATCGTACATTTAGTCGATCAACTAAGAAAAAAATTACCTAAACTGGAAACAACTGTTTGCAGCTCCAGCAGCAGCTCCTGCTGCCAAGTGCATCCGCTCAAAATGAGGAAGAGTAGTAGCAGCTATCGTAGGTGCCATTGTGGCGATGGGGTACTCATCTGAACAAATTGCATCTATCCGACCTACAGCAACAAGTGCTAAATGGCGCTTGGAAGGTCGCTTAAGAGAGGTTAAAAATTTAGGAGGCATTTTAATGACAATGCTACAACAACTAACGGTAGCTCCATCTCAAGATGTAGTAGCAGTAATCGTTGGTGCATTAGCGGCAATGGGTTATTCCGCTGATCAAATCGCGCACATCCGCCCAATCGTAAGCTACAATTGGAAAATGGAAGGTCGCTTGCGCGGTAATCGATAAGATTATTGCCTAATTAGATAATCACTAAGATTATCCGATTTATATGTGTAAAAAATATTTATAAGTTTGGTGTAGACATACACATTTTGGAGGAATTTAAGATGAAAAATTCAACGTTACGATAAATGGTACAGCATATGATGTAGAAGTTAATGAAGTAAAGGCGCAGCTCCTGCAGCAGCTCCAGCTCCAGCAGCAGCTCCAGCTCCTAAAGCAGCTCCTGCACCAGCACCAGCTCCAGCTGCAGCAGCAGCTCCAGTTCCAGCAGGTGCTGAAACTGTAAAAGCTCCAATGCCTGGTAAAATCTTATCTGTAGCAGTATCCGCTGGCCAAGCAGTTAAAAAAGGCGAAACTTTGTTGATCCTTGAAGCTATGAAAATGCAAAACGAAATCGCAGCTCCACATGATGCTGAAGTTTCGAAGTACGCGTTTCTGCTAACCAAACTGTATCCACTGGCGACGACATGGTTGTACTTGGCTAATACCAAGTTTTGTATGGCGCGGCTGCGCCGCGTCATATAACAATTTTTAATATTTGTGAAAGGGGAACTCATATGGAGGCTTTTGCTGTTGCGATACAATCCGTTATAAATGATAGCGGTTTCCTCGCTTTTTACGCAGGCAATGCTATCATGATTCTTGTAGGTTTGATCCTATTGTATTTAGCATTTGCTAGAGAGTTTGAACCATTATTGTTGGGACCGATTGCCTTTGGTTGTGTACTTGCTAATATCCCTCGTAACGGCTTCGAAGAAGGCGTTATGGCACTTATTAGCGCAGGTATCTCTCAAGAAATCTTTCCACCTCTAATTTTCCTTGGTGTAGGTGCAATGACTGACTTTGGTCCGCTTATTGCTAACCCTAAAACATTACTTTTAGGTGCTGCTGCACAGATTGGCGTTTTCGTTGCATTAGGTGGTGCAATGATGCTTGGCTTTACTGCTCAAGAAGCGGCTGCTATCGGTATCATCGGTGGTGCAGATGGTCCTACATCTATCTATTTAGCTACTAAGCTAGCTCCTCATTTATTAGGTGCTATCGCGGTTGCTGCATATTCTTATATGTCTTTGGTACCGTTGATTCAACCACCTGTTATGAAATTATTTACTACACAAAAAGAACGTGAAATTGTTATGGAACAATTGCGTGAAGTAACACGTTTTGAAAAAGTTGTATTCCCAATCGTTGCTACAATCTTCATTTCTTTATTGCTTCCTTCCATTACATCCCTTTTAGGTATGTTGATGTTAGGTAACTTGTTCCGTGAATCTGGCGTAACTGAACGTTTGTCTGATACATCTCAAAATGCGTTGATCAATACTGTTACAATCTTCTTGGCAACTGGTACTGGTTTAACAATGGATGCGGAACATTTCTTAAGCTATCAAACTATCCTAATCATTTGCTTAGGTTTAGTTGCATTTATCGGTGGTACTGCTGGTGGCGTATTGTTTGGTAAATTGATGAGCTTTGTTGATGGTGGTAAAACAAATCCACTTATTGGTTCTGCTGGTGTATCCGCAGTTCCAATGGCAGCTCGCGTATCTCAAGTAGTAGGTGCGAAAGCTAACCCAGCTAACTTCTTGCTCATGCATGCTATGGGTCCAAACGTAGCTGGCGTTATTGGTACAGCAGTAGCAGCAGGTACAATGCTTGCTATGTTGTCTAGCCACTAGTAATTTAATAATTATTCACCAAGGTGTGCCTAATTAGGTACACCTATTGGTGAATATAAAAACCCTTCAATTCTATGTATTCATGCATAAATAGGGTATATTTGCAATAAATGCTTTTCAGATCGGTCATTAGGTGATACAAGAATTCACACAATAACCTTCTAGTGCTTTAAATATAGTAGAGGTGGTCACTTGTTATCAATAGAATTAAAAATACTGATTTGTTTTATTTGGGCATTTATTGTTTTTTTTATTACTGCACTGATTATCGGTAATGAAGGAAAGGCCAAATGGTTTCAACGTAGAACTAAATATTCCTGGTTTAATCGCCGAGGTTTTTTAGGAGAAACGTTATTTTTTGGCTATCCTAAAACTAAAGAGGGTTATGGTATAACTTTCTTGATGGCTTCTGCTATCAGTATTGTAGGCTATATTTTATATCTCATATAACTACAATCAGTGCATTTCTCTGAAGGGAGATGATGATGTATGGGTACTGCAGAACAAACCTTAATCGTCCTTGCAGTCATGGCTGTTTTATTCGTTACGGAAATTATTCCTTTAGCTATTACTTCTCTAGGCGGCGCTATTGCTCTTGGTCTTATGGGTATTATTACTCCTAAGGTTGTATTCTCTGGTTTATCTGATAGTACAGTTGTGTTGTTCGCTGGCATGTTCGTTGTTGGTGCTGCATTGTTCTACACTGGTTTAGCTCAAAAAATTGGGGAAACAGTTGTATCTCATGCAGGTACTAGTGAAAATGGCTTAATGCTTGCAATCATGGTTGTTACAGCAACTATGTCCGCATTCTTGTCCAACACTGGTACAACAGCTGCTTTACTTCCAGTAGTTGTTGGTATCTGTGCTGTTGCTAAGATTCCTGCGTCTCGCCAATTGATGCCTTTAGCATTTGCTGCTGGTATCGGTGGTATCATTACAATGGTTGGTACACCTCCAAACATTATCGTAAGTGGTACATTAACTAAATTTGGTGAACAACCATTTGGTTTCTTTGAATTTGCATGGATTGGTATTCCTTTGACTGTTGCTACTATCATTTTCATGATGCTTATCGGTAAACATTTATTACCTAAACATGAAATTCAAGATGCTGGCGAAGTAGAACAAGAAGTAGCTGCTGAAGATATTTCTAACGATCCTAAGAAACAATTATTCTCTGGTCTTATTCTTTTAGGCGTAATCATCGCTATGATTTTAGGCGACTTCCTAAAAGGCTATGGTATTAACTTACCATTGAGCATGGTTGCAGTTATTGGCGCAATGCTTTGCGTATTAACTGGTTGCTTGAACGAAAAACAAGCGTACACTTCCATTGACTGGGTAACAATCTTCTTGTTTGCTGGTATGATGCCAGTGGCAACTGCACTTGACCAATCTGGTGCAGGTAAAATGATTGCTAATGCAGTAATTGGCGTTATGGGTTCCGATCCTAGCCCTTACTTTGCAACAGCAGTATTGTTTATTTTGTCTTGTGTTATGACTCAATTTATGCAGTGCATCTTGGCTGGTATCTCCATTGCTCAAGTATGGGCGCTGACCCTCATGCAGTATTGATGGCTATCGGCGGCTTCGGTGCATTCGGTACACCTGTAGGTACACCTCCAAATACATTAGTACTTGGTCCTGGTCAATACAAATTTACTGACTATGTAAAAGCTGGCGTTCCATTGATTTTAGTTTGCTTCGTAGTAAGCTTAATTATTATCAATGGTATGGCCATTCTTCCCTGGTAAATAATAGGGGATAGATTACTCTACTATAAGAGCACACACGAGGTCGAATCGTAAGATTCGGCCTCGTTTTTTGCTGTGTGCTTTTAGCTTGTATGATTTAAATATAGATTACATATTAGGGACATCAAAAGTAATATGAATTAAACTTATTTATACAATTAATTTTATGCAATTGACTGCATTAAAAAGATATGATATAGTATATTGTATGATATGTAATTATATACTATTGAATAAGGAGGTCATATATGACAAAAGAAAGATTTAATATGTTAGTTGGTTCTATTGGTGCATTTATTGGTGTATTTGTATTTTTAGCTTATATCCCACAAATTATTGCTAATCTTCAAGGTAATCCTAGTCAACCATGGCAGCCATTATTTGCAGCAGTATCTTGTTTGATCTGGGTATTATATGGTTGGACAAAATCACCTAAACGTGATTTTATCTTAATTGTACCTAACCTAGTAGGTGTAGTTTTAGGTACGCTAACATTCTTAACATCTTTCTAAGTGTTATATGTAGAAAATAAATAGTATTAATTTCTATGGTGAATAATAGGTCTATATTTAATAATAGTGAAGCTATTAAGTTGCTATATAAATATAAATTAGGTCGAATCGTATGATTCGGCCTTTTAGAAAGAGTAAAACTTATCTGTTAAATTAAAATATTGATTAGCGATAAATTTACTATAATAAAAAATAATTTTTATGATAATGAATATTGATAATTAAATTCCTAGTATAGTACTAAGTATTTTAATTAAAATGATAATTGGTGCATTCTCATTTATTGAGTATAATACTCAATAAATTAAATGAAAAATAATATCAAAATATAGATAAATGTAGGCTTTTTATGATAAAAAGGAACAATTGTTATGCAAAAAAATATACATTTTTTTATCATTTTCATTTGACTTTCAATTAGAACTGTGTGATAATGAGAACATAAGTTGAGGCAAGTGCCTTTCTAAATGATAACAAAAGTTCTGATCTATATTTTTGACGGAGGTCCTAATTATGAGAGTTATTGCTGATGGTTGCATTAAATGTGGTTCTTGCGCATCTGTTTGCCCAGTTTCTGCTATTTCTGAAGGCGAAACTAAATACGAAATCAACGATACTTGCATCGATTGCGGTTCTTGCGAATCCGTTTGCCCAGTATCTGTAATTTCCGCTGAGTAATCACAAATAAAACATGCCCCTCATTGAGGGGCTTTTTATTTTGCCTAAAATTGTGTAACTTAGTATAATAGGACTATTAAGATATATATTATAGTAAGGGAGTTAATCTTGTTTTATACTGTACTAATTATTTGGCTTTTATTAGACCAATTATCTAAATATTATGTAATGAACCATTTTTTGTTAGGTGAATCGTTACCGGTTATTCCTAATGTATTCCATTTAACATATATTATTAATCGCGGTGCTGCTTTTGGGATGTTAGCAAATCAACGTTGGTTCTTTTTGCTCGTAGCGGTTATTTTACTTGGTATATGTGCTTATTATTGGAAGCACTTGTCTAAAGGGCCTTGGACATTGCAAATCGGATCTGCCTTATTAGTTTCTGGCGCCATTGGTAATGGTATTGACCGTTATATGATTCACGGCGTTGTGGATTTCTTTGATTTCCGTGTATGGCCTATTTTTAATATTGCAGATATCGGTATTTGTGTAGGTGTAGCTTTTGTGGTGTATCATTTATTCACTGTGAAGACGATCATGAATAATCGATACTTTTAAAGTGATGAAAGATTTTTGAAACTGTGGACATATATAATACGTAGCTATAGAGAGGTAAAGGATGAACGAATATATTGTTAGTGCTGAACAAGAAGGCATGAGACTAGATGTGTTTTTAACGGAACAGATGGAAGGTTCTCGTAGCTATATTCAAAGTTTAATTAAAGGCGGTCACGTTATCGTTGGTGGTAAAGTAGGTAAGGCCAATCTTCGTCTCACTCCTAACATGGTCATTCAGGTAGAGATTCCCGAACCTGAATCCGTAGAGGTAAAGCCTGAAGATATTCCATTAGATGTATTGTACGAAGATCATGATATTATCATCGTAAATAAAGCACGTGGTATGGTGGTGCACCCAGCGGTAGGTAACTATTCTGGTACCCTTGTAAACGCCTTATTATTCCATTGTAAAGATTTATCTGGTATCAATGGTGAAATTAGACCTGGCATCGTTCATCGTTTAGATAAAGATACATCTGGAGTTATGATGGCTGCTAAAAATGATGCTGCTCATATTGGATTGGCGGAGCAAGTAAAGGAGCATTCTGCAAAACGTACATATTGGGCTCTTGTACAAGGTAATATCGTAGAAGAGAAGGGGACCATTAAGGCTCCTATTGGTCGACATCCTAAGGATCGTATGAAAATGGCTGTAGTCTTTGAAAATAGTAAAGATGCAGTTACTCATTTCAAGGTACTGGAGCGTTATGGCCATCAAACCTTGGTAGAGTGTAATTTAGAAACAGGTAGAACACATCAAATTCGTGTTCACTTTGCTCATATTGGGCATCCTGTTGTTAATGATCCGTTCTATGGCTATCGCCGTATGGATTTCCCTATTGAAGGTCAAGCGTTACATTCTCGCTCTTTAGATGTAAAACATCCAATTACGGGCGAAGACATGCATTTTGAGGCACCAGTACCAGCTGATTTTGAGGCGTGCTTGGAATTCGCTAAGACGTATCGCGAAGATAAACGAAAATAATCTGAGGGGATACATTTTTGTACTTAGTTTACTACTTATTTGTATATAGGGGCATAGAGATATCTATGCTGTAAGGGCGTATATATGGAAAAGAAACGCTTACTGATGGACCAAGACGCTATTATGCGTGCTGTTCGTCGTATAAGTCATGAAATTTTGGAACGCAATAAAGGTTTATCTGATGCACTTATTGTCGGCATTGAACGACGTGGGGTTATCTTGGCAAAACGTTTACAAGCCGAAATCGAGCGCATTGAAGGCATTCATATTGACTGTGAGTCTTTAAATGTTGCTATTTATCGTGATGATCGTGATGCCCGACCTAAAGAAGGGGAGCCTTGCACGATTGATACGACGGAAAAGACTATTATCCTTGTGGATGATGTGCTATATACAGGTCGGACCATTCGTGCTGCCTTAAATGCATTGATGACAGCAGGTAGACCTAAATCTATTCAATTAGCGGTGCTCGTCGATCGTGGTCATCGTGAACTACCTATTCGAGCAGATTATGTAGGTAAAAATATTCCTACGTCTCATCTTGAAAGCGTATGCGTTGCTGTCGCTGAACTAGATGGTGAAGAAGGGTTACAATACAGAATAACCTGTATTGTAACCCCTTTTTGTACGCCGAATAGGCATGACTAACACCCCCAGTTAAACTGGGGGTCGGTAAAAAATTCTTAGAGAAAAGGAAAGAACCTCCTAGTGATAAAATGAAGTTGGTCTGGCAACCACAACATTTCAACATAGGAGGTTCAATGTCAATGAATGACGTAAAAAGCTTATCACATAGTAAATGGAGATGTAAATATCATATTGTTTTTGCTCCAAAGTATAGAAGACAAATAATTTATGGTCGGATAAAAGCTGATGTAGGTAAAATTTTACGAGATTTATGTAAGAGAAAAAATGTAGAGATTATAGAAGCGGAATGCTGTCCGGATCATATTCATATGCTAGTAACGATACCACCACATTTAAGTGTATCGAGTTTTATGGGATATTTAAAAAGTAAAAGTAGCCTCATGATATTCGATAAACACGCAAATTTAAAATATAAGTATGGAAATAGACATTTCTGGTGTAGAGGATATTATGTGGATACGGTAGGACGATATGAAGGAGCGATAAAAGAGTATATTCGCAATCAACTACAAGAGGATATAGCGCAAGATACATTAAACTTTAAAGAATACACTGACCCGTTTACGGGTGAGCCAGTAAAATAGGCAAAATAAAAGCCCCCTGAGTAGGGGGCAGCCAGTGGTAATAGAGTGGTTGTCAGATCATTCAATGCCCTCTTTAGAGGGCCACCACTAGAGAAAGACCCTTATAGGGTCAGAGCAAACCACCCGTTCTACGGGTGGTTATGATTGAGTTTGCCTGTTTTGCGATACTTTAGTTGTATAGATTTATAATAGAGTACGTAAGTACTTGTAAAACAGTTACTTAATATATTGCGGTGTATAGGTATAGTCCTTATGACCTATACGATTACTTTCATTATGGAAGCATAAGGCTTGTATATCGGTAGCTAACGTGTCGATATGATGCATTGTTTGTCCTAATGCGCTTAGTTCATTAGGTGCTTTAGCCCATTTTTGAATCAGTGGTATTTCGTATTCATGACGGAGCCATTGACGACCTCGATCGTTAAAGGCTAATAGTCGAGTATATTGTGGGCCTTCTTCTATGGCGTTTTGTAATACATCTTTTGTTATACCTAATGTGAGATAAGCGCCCATTCGTTGTAAGCGAGCGTAGGTATAGCGTTTAGATTTAATTTCTTCTGTGGCTGCAGTCCAAGACGTCTGTTGAGCTGCTTTGACCATAAATGCTCAATTCCTTCACTGAAATCACCCAATTTTTCTAGCTCTTTTGGCGTTGTACGCCGACTTAAACTGTGTACCATATCATGGTAACGGTTGTAATTCACATAATTACCGTTTTCTATTACTTGAGTCATATCTGATGCAATGGATGGAGGAATAGTAGATTGAAGTTGAGAGGATAGATTACCAGTGCTAGTGTTAAATTGAGAGGATAGATTACCTATACTAGTGATAAGTTGACGCAATGCTGTGCCGGATGGCAATTCATCAGTAAGCGTTTCTTCGTGATGATTAGAAGTACGCAAAATAGGTATGTATTCAAGCTTTACATTATATGCTAAGCCTGCGCGAATATATTCAAGGCCTAATAATGCATTTGGTGTATTGAGTATTTCCGTATCTAAAGCTTTGCGGAACGCCGCACCATAGGATATACCTTCGTTAATATAGGTACGCAACTGTTCTTGCGTACTTTCACAATCCATACGTTTGGCTATGTCTACGAGAGCATCTAAATCAGCCGTTTCAGAACCAAAGGAGAGTGCATCAATAGCGAGTGCTTTCACCATACGAATGGCACCAGTCCCAAATAATTGTGCGCTACCTGTGGAGTAGAGGGTAGGTAGTTCAATGACGATATCTGCACCACCGAGAATGGCCCAGCGCGCGCGATCAAATTTGGAAAAATCGCCGGTTCCCCGTTGTACAAAGGAACCACTCATGATACAAATTCGTAGAGCATCTGGATGTAGCTGTGCTAAGGTATGCAGTTGATGAGCGTGACCATTGTGAAATGGATTGTATTCGCAGATAATACCAATTGTTTTCATAGAGACTCCTTTCATTAGTGATAGTGTAACAAAGCCTATAGATACTGTAAATAAATTTTAAGGATATGTAGATAAAAAGAGCCATTATACGCATAAAATTGTGTGTTAATATAAAGTTTTTTGTAGATTTTCTTGGCTCTATAAGCTATAATTAACTGTAAATGCTGAATTGATGTGAGGTATATGATGAAACAAAATTGGAAACGTACATTACAAGGGGCTCTGCTCGGTGCTGCGCTACTAGCAATGGCGGGATGTGGGTCAAATAATGTAATGGATACATATAGTTTTGGCCATCAAGTTATCCGTGCTGGTCAATCTGAGATTACCATCGCTTTGCCTTATGAAATGGGTAAAAGTACAAAAAATATGACTGATGATGGATATCCTATCGATATTTATGGGTCTGTTACAGAACATATGGTAATTGAAGTTGAAGCATTGCGTGCTGGTGAAAATAAACCATTACCTACAGTTGATGAATTCTTAAATCGTAGCAAATCTGAATTCACTAAACTGGGTGCAACCATCAAGGAAGAGTCCGTAGCATTAGGTGGAACATCTGCTAAGAAGCTAGATGTAACGTATGCAACGCAAGGGCAAACATTTAGATTTTCTCAATACGTATTCTTAGATCAAGGCGTATTGTGGAATATAATCTACCAATATCCTGAAAAGGATCAGGTAGGTGCTGATATCAGCAAAGAAATTCAAAACAAGATTCAAGTTACACAACAGAAAGAGGGTTAATCGATGAACGTATTAGTAGTTAACTGCGGTAGTTCTTCCTTGAAATATCAATTACTTGATATGACAACTGAAACAGAATTGGCAAAGGTCTTTTGAAAAGATTGGTGATCAAGACGCTATGTTCACTCACAAACGTCCAAACGCAGACAAATTAGAACGCGTTGAACCAATCTTGAACCATAAAGAAGCACTTCGTATTTTGCTTGATATTTTAGTTGATGCTGAATATGGTGTAATTAAGTCTATGGACGAAATCGACGCTGTTGGTCATCGTGTAGTACATGGCGGTGAAAAGTTCGCTGACTCCGTATTGATCACTCCAGCTGTTATGGATGCATTAGAAGAATGTAGCTCCTTGGCACCATTGCACAATCCTCCAAACATTCAAGGTAACGAAGCTTGCCAAGCTATCATGCCTAACGTACCACAAGTTGGTGTATTCGATACTGCATTCCACCAAACAATGCCTAAAGAAGCTTACATGTATGCGCTTCCTTACGAATACTATGAAGATTATGGCATCCGTCGTTACGGTTTCCATGGTACATCCCACAAATATGTTGCACAACGTTGCGCTGAATTGATGGGTAAACATATGTCTGATCTTCGCATCATTACATGTCACTTAGGTAACGGTTCCTCCTTGGCGGCAATCAAAGGCGGTCGTTCTATCGATACTACAATGGGCTTTACTCCATTGTCTGGTTTGATCATGGGTACTCGTACTGGTGATATTGACCCAGCTATCGTTCCATTCTTGATGAACAAAACTGGCATGAACTACGATGAAGTAGACACTATTATGAATAAAAAATCCGGTGTACTTGGTATTTCCGGTGTGTCCAATGACTTCCTTGTTATCGAAGAAGCAGCAGCTAATGGTAACAAACGTGCTCAATTAGCATTGAACATGTTCCATTACAAAGTTCGCCGCGTAATTGGTGCATTCGCAGCAGTTATGGGTGGTGTTGATGCTATCGTATTTACAGCTGGTATCGGTGAAAACGGTATCGGTAACCGTGATGCAATCTGCAATGGCTTAGAATACTTAGGTACTCGTATTGATTCTGAACGCAATAATGTTCGTGGTAAAGAACAAGAAATCAGTGCTGAAGGCTCCAAAGTTAAAATCTTCGTAATCCCTACAAACGAAGAAATCATGATTGCTCGCGATACTCAACGTATTACAGCAGCTTTGAAAAAATAATATAGTTCGTATTTGAACTAGGTGACTAATAGAGTCATTAAACCCCGTCTATATCTAAGATATGGACGGGGTTTTTGTAGTTTTTATGCATAGAATACCTTATAATAGGATGTATAGTTATAAAGTAGTGATTTCTTTTAAAGGGTAAAGTATGACGGTATTATATGAAGAGAAGTCTCAGCGCGCTAAAAGTGCAGAGTTATTAGTAATGTGTTTTGTATTTTTATTGCTGTGTGCAGTAGCATATACAACATATCGAAGTATTCAATTACATACGGTATTATTAGCTGAGTATTTCATTGAAATTATGGCTATCATTGTTATGGTTAAACAAGCGGTTAGTCGATATACATATATTTTGACAGATACAAAACTCATCATTGAAGAATCTTCTTTCTTTAGAAAACGTCATTTTGAAGTAGATTATGACATGATCGATGGGGTATTTAAGTTTGAGCGCGAGCTATTGTCGAATATTAAATATCGCTACAAATATAGAAAATGTTCCACCTCTGATCCACGTCCAATCTGGTCTTTGGTATATGCTATTGTAGAGGACAATAAGGTTAAGAATGGTCGATTGTTGTTGAAAGCGGAAGATAGATTCTTTGAAATATTAGAAGAAAAAGTTCCAGGCCGTATTTGTGTGCCACAAGCAGATATCGTCTTTATGCATCAGTTCGTGCTGATGCGGTAAAACACGGTGAAGATGTACAAGAATACTATAAAAAGTTAACAACACCTGAAAAGGATGGCCCTGATATTCTTGTTTAAATTACAGATATTTTCTAATGTATATTATCTAAATTAATTGGAATGGTTTTATTTATAAAACGGTGAAATTAACTAAAATTTGTATACGATAAAGGAGTGTAAATGGCTGGATTATATTTGGCGAGCCAATCACCACGCAGAACTGAATTATTAACACAAGTTGGTATTGACCATACTGTAGTATCGAGTAGTTACGAAGAGCCTAATGAAGGTTACGATAGCCCTATTGAGATGGTAAAAGCTCAAGCTCTAGGTAAAGCTCGTTGTGCTGTAGGCATTCCTAAAGGTGGCATCGTACTAGGTGCAGATACTATTGTGGTCCTAGATAACGAAGTACTAGGTAAACCTCAAGATGAAGCTGATGCACGGCAAATGCTAGAACGTTTGTCGGGTCGATCTCATTCTGTAGTAACTGGCGTAGCACTGCTTATCAAAGGGGACGAAGTAGTATTTCACAATGAAACAAAGGTGTATTTCAAAGAATTAGCACCTTTTGAAATTGAATCTTATATTGCTAGTGGCGAGCCTATGGATAAGGCGGGTGCCTATGGAATTCAAGGTAAAGGGGCACTTTGGGTAGAGAAAATAGAAGGCTCTTATACTAATGTAGTAGGATTGCCAGTTGAGCATGTATACGACGAACTATGTAAAGCATTAGGAGCTAAATAAGTCTATCATTTTATAGCTATAATGTTATAATTGGCTGTGCTGTGCTGTGCTGTGCTGTGCTGTGCTGTGCTGTGCTGTGCTGTGCTGTGCTGTGCTGTGCAAGAAATATATAGAGAGAGTAGATGTGTTGGTTACTTGATTGATAGATAGATGGGATAATCTTTTTGAATGGAGAGATTCTATGGAAGTACCAACAGTAAGTGTAAAAGACATGTTGCCATTTCAACGTCCCCGAGAGAAGTTTCTTACTCTCGGACCATCTCACCTGGCAATGGAGGAGTTATTAGCTATTTTATTGCGAACAGGCGTAAAGGGGCAGTCCGCCATATCACTGGCCAGTGATATTGTGCAATCCTTTGACGATGGTGTGTATGGTCTCAATCGAATGACCGTTGAAAATCTCGTGAAAATTAAAGGTATTGGCACCGATAAAGCGGTGACCTTATGTGCAGCTCTTGAAATGGGACGGCGCCTAGGGGAGCTTAAAATTAAGGAAACATACCAAGATTTTTCGCAGCCTTTTGTCATAGCCCAATACGTAATGGAACGACTTCGCCATGAAGATGTAGAGCATGTGTGGGCTGCGATGCTTACATCGCGTAATAAGCTTATTCAGTTAGAGCATATTTCTAATGGTGGTCTAGTATCGAGCCTTGTAGAGCAACGGGCGGTCTTTAAAAAGGCCATAGCTTGTAATGCTGCGGCTATCATCTTGATTCATAACCATCCGTCAGGAGATAGTCGGCCTAGTGATGAAGATATACGCCTTACCAAGTTATTTGTCAGTGCTGGTCAATTTATGGGGATTCCCGTGCTTGATCATATTGTCATAGGGGACAATGAATTTACTAGCCTCAGTGAGATAGGCAAACTTAGCTAGCAAAATGAAATATTAGAAAACCATAAATTTTTAGGCTCATATATTAACTAAAAGCACTCATTTTGATATGTACCCCTTTACTGGACAACTGGTAAAGGGGTACATATCATGATGAGTGCTTTTATATTTTATGTATGACTTATGAGTACATGACGTATGCGTTATCAGTGCTTTTACCATAGGGAAAACCCTCTATATCAATAGAAAAAGTCTCTCTATCTATGGTAAAATGGAATGATGATGTAATGAAGGAGAAATTACTATGAGTTCCATTTTACCTACTCTAGGAAGAGATGTAAGTATAGATATTGGTTCCATACAAACGCGCCTCATGGGTGGGACGCGAGGAACCGTTATAAGCGAACCATCGATTATAGCAACAGATACAAAACAAGAAAAGGTAGTTGCCGTTGGGGATGAAGCAGCACGCCTTGTATTGCGCATGCCAGATATGTGGCGTCCTTTGACGCCTTTAAAAGACGGTTTTATCGTCGACTATCGCGTTATGCATACCATGCTTAACTATTTTTTAAATAAGGTTTCTAATGCATTGCGTCGTGCTCGAGTTCTCGTAGGTGTTCCTTGTGGCATGACCGATGTTGAACAACGAGCTATGATGGATGCTGTTATTCAAGCTGGTGCTCGAGAGGTATTCCTCATTGAAAGACCTGTAGCAGCAGGCATTGGCTGTGGGGTACCCATTTTTGAAGCCCGCGGATCTATGATTATTGATATCGGTGGCGGTACCGTTGATATGGGTATTGTTTCCTTAGGCGGCATTGTAGATAGTAAAACTATACGCTTTGGAGGTTCTGATATTAACAATGCGCTTTTGCGTTACGTTCGAGAGTGCTTTGGTGTTATCGTATCAGATGAAACTATCTTAGATATTAAACATACCGTAGGTACTGCCATTGCTCCATTAGAGGATGCTGAGTATGCCTTCCAAGGTCGTGATATGATGAATGGCTTAGGTAGACGATGTGTAATACACCAATCTGAGGTATATCAAGTAATCAACGATTGTATTGCGGGCTTACTTGATGAAGTTAAGCAAATGATTCGTTCTGCTGCTCCTGAGATTGTAGCGGACATTATGCAACATGGAATTTGGTTAACAGGTGGTACTGCTAGACTAGCTGGTTTAGCTGATCGTATCGGCACTGAGTTAGGTGTGCCTGTTCACGTTCCAGAAGCACCTGAAACAAAGGTCGTTGTGGGCCTTAACGGTGCATCTTCCGATTTAGTGAGCTTATCGCGTTTTATTGTAAATTCTAAGAATAGAAAGGGCCGAGACTAGTATGATACAGTCAGATAAAAAATTAATTATCGTCGTTGTCATTAGCTGTATCCTATTGGCATTGCTCGGTTTTGCTTGGAAACAACGAACTAGTATTCCTTTTGTTACTGTTACTCTTGAAGGGATTACAACTCCTTTTGCCTATGGCTCTGCCCGTCTATTAGAGGGCGTACAAACAAGCTTTACGGTGCTGAATAATGCTATTTCTTCTACCATTGAAAGCGAAGCAGAAGCGTCTCGTAAAGCTGCATTAGAGCAAAAGGTTGTTAACTATGACGAGGTTGTAGCAGAAAATATTCGCCTACGTCAACTTTTGAACTATAAGAGCAATCATCCAGAGTTTTCCATGACTTTGGCTGGCGTTATTACTAAGGATTACGGTACGTGGACAAATACTTTTACCATCGATAAAGGTAGTGAAGAAGGCATGGCCGTAAATATGGCCGTCGTTGTACCAAGTGGTGTAGTTGGTTTTATTACTGACGTGTATCCACACTCTGCTCGAGTTCAAACAATTCTTGACCCTCGTAGTGCAGTAGGCATTCTCGTACAGCGTCCCGAATCTCGTTTGTCTGGGGTTGTAAAAGGTAATGGTAATACACCGCGCACACCGTCCATGGTGAACATCGCTCGCGATGGTGACGTATTGGTAGGAGATAAATTGATTACCTCTGGTTACGGCGGTATCTATCCTAAAGGTTTACCAGTAGGCAATGTGCAATCTATTGAAAATGATACAGAAGGCTTTGTAAAAAATGCAGTAGTTACACCAAGTGTTGATTTCCATCGCATTGAAGAGGTATTCGTACTTACGTCATCTTCCCTTAGTGCACCGCAAAAGCCTGAACTTGAGCCTAAACTTGTGCCTCAAACACAACGAGATCAAGTAGAAGGGGTAAAGGGGGCCGTTAAACAATGACGCGTCTAGCTTTAGTCCTTTGTGGATTTTTAATTTACTTTATTCAGGCTCAACTGCTGCCTGCTATATTCCATACAAACTGGTTACCAAACTTGATTTTAACCATTACTGTTATGGTAACGCTTTTTAAAGGGCGTCGCATGGGTCTCATGGTAGCCGTTGTAGGTGGTATCGTTCACGATGTGCTGATATCTAACTTCTTTGGGCTCCATTTATTCCCCTATGTAATCGTGGTGTATCTCTTATCTGCAGTGAAACATCGCATTTATGAAGAACGTTGGTATTGGTCAAGCGCCATAGTGGCTATCTGTACATTATTAGATGGCTTGATTCGTAGCTTTATGATATTAGCTAGTGGTGGTGACTTACACCTTGGTGTATATCTATTACATATGGTCGTACCTGTTCTATTTTGGAATGGCGTATTGGGAGCTATTGTGCATGGCTTGTTGTGGCGTAAAGAGGAACAGCAAGATTATATTTGGTAAGTTTGGTTAGGAGGTGAAAGAGTGCTAGAAGGCCTCTATAAACGGAAAAAAACGAGTCGCTTTGATGTACTCTTTTACATTGTAGCGGCCATATTTATAGTGTTAGCTCTGCGTTTGTTGACGTTGCAAATCTTGGCTGGTGGTTATTATCAAGCTAAGGCAGAAGGCAATCGACTGCGCATGGTTACGATGACAGCTGCTCGTGGTATTATGTACGATCGAAATGGTCAAATCTTAGTAGGCTCTAGACCAGCTTATACTATTTCTATTATGCCAACCGGCAAGGCCTTAGATGAAGGGGAAGTTGCTAAATTAGCAGCATTGCTAAAAATGAAGCCTGAGGATATTACGAAAAAGGTGAATGACCACAAGTATGGTTATGAGCCAATTCGTATTGCCAACGATATTTCAATGGACGTAGTAACGACTATTGAGGAACACCGTCATGAATTACCAGGCGTAACGATTGATGTGGAGCCACTTCGTTATTATCCATATGAGACGATGGCATCTCAGCTCTTTGGCTATGTAGGGGAAGTGAGCGAGGAAGAATTAGAAGAGTTAAAACAGAAGGATCCGAATACCCTTGTTAGTGGCGGTACAATTCTAGGTCGTTCCGGTCTTGAAAAATTATATGATTCTATTTTGCGCGGCACCGATGGTGGTAAGCAGGTAGAGGTAGATGCTACAGGTCGCCCTGTGGCGGAGGTGGACCGGAAACATACGGTTCCAGGCTCTAATATTCATCTAACCATCGATGTGAATTTACAAAAGGCTGCAGAAGAAGCTGTTAAAAACCAACTGGATCAACTGCGGGCTCAAGGTATTCCAGCCCAAGGGGCTGCTGTAGTGGCCATGGACCCTAATACAGGCGCCATTTTAGCTATGGTTAGTGCTCCTGAGTTCAATCCAAACTGGTTTGCTAAAGGCATTACAACAGCTCAGTGGAATCAGCTTAATAACGATAAGAATCATCCTTTTGACAATAAGGTTATTTCTGGTGAGTATCCACCAGGTTCTCCGTTTAAGATTATTACGGGGACGGCTGCGCTAGATCTTAAAAAGGTTACGCCTGAAGAGATGATCTTTGATAGCGGTAAACATTGGCTTATTGATAAGCGTAATGCGGAAGGTGAAGCATTAGGTTGGCTTAACTTTAATAAAGCCCTTGCCAAGTCTGACAATGTTTACTTTTATGAAATGGGTAATCGCGTTGGCATAGAAGAGCTTGTAAAATATGCGGGCTATTTTGGTATTGGTGAAAAAACGGGTATCAATTTGGCGGGCGAGGCTACTGGTAATATGGCAAGTCCTGCGTATAAGCGTAAAGTCTTTGATGAGGATTGGTATTTAGGGGAAACCTTTGATGCGGCTATCGGTCAGTCTTTCACCTTGACTACGCCGTTACAGATGGCAGTTATGCTCAGTGAAGTCGCTAATGGTGGTATTAAATATCGACCATATGTAGTAAGCCGTATTGATAATAAGGATGGTACTCCGAAAGAAATCTTTGGACCTGATAAACTCGGTATTCTACCAGTTCCTAAAAATATTATGGACCTCATTCGAGAAGGTTTGCGTGATGTTACTAATGAAGGCGGTACAGCAGGGGATTTATTTAAAGGATTTCCAATTAATGTGGCTGGCAAGACTGGTACTGCGGAAAATGCACATGGCCGAGATCATGGCTGGTTTGTAGCTTATGCACCATATGATAAGCCACAAATTGTTGTGGTTGCACTTGTAGAACAAGGTGGATTTGGTGCCGGATCTGCAGGTCCTATCGTACGTGATGTATTGGCTGCGTACTTTAATGTACCAGTGAATAAGAAATCTAATGATACAAATGGTAAAAGTAACAAAGAAACCGCTGCTGGGGCCAATACTGCTAATGGACAGAAGCCGCAGAATACGGTAACGAGTGGGCAACCAAGAAAGGATTAGTATGGGCGAAATCATCGGTGTTGTATCTGGTAAGGGTGGTGTAGGTAAAACTACCATTACCGCTTGCCTAGGTGCAGCCTTAAGCCATGCAGGGCATCGCGTATTGCTCTGCGATGGAGACTTTGGATTGCGCGATTTAGACCTTGTATTAGGTGTGGCAGATGAAATCATCTATGATGCACTTGATGCGAGTGAAGATAAAGACTATACAGATGACGCGATCGTATCAATTGCTGAAAACTTAGATTTTTTACCTGCTAGTCAAAGTGCTCGCTGGGAAGATATAGGTCGCAAGAAATATAAAAAGTTAGTACGTCGCCTCTGCGATGTATATGATTATATTCTAATTGATGCACCTGCAGGTATCGGCAAGGGAATAGAGTCTATTTTAGACTTAGTCAGTCGCTGTATCGTTGTGACCCATCCTTTATGGGTGTCCTTGCGTAATGGAGCTCGCATGATTCAAGTCTGTCAGGAACATAATATTCGTGACTATGCCATAGCATTTAATGCAGTGCCTATGGAAGGAGAGGACATCAATTTATATGATATGTTAGAGGTCCTACGCGCTGAATATGTAGGGGCTATGATTCCTTACGATGAGGATGTATTAACGTATACGCAAGACGGTCATTTATTAGAACTTGTTTCTATGGATCTAACATCAGTATTAGCACCTCTTGTCGATTATGTTGTGACTGGCGATTGTTGGGAAGATTACGATGTACAAAAGCAATTTGATGATTATGTAGCTAAAAAGAAAGCTAGTAAGGCGCAAGCAAGTACACCTAGTCTTGCTACAACAGGGAGTCAATCTTTGACGATTCTAACTCTGTTCATTACATTAATCGCGGTGGGTGGACTACGCAACGATTGTTGGTACAAGGTAAGCAAAGCTTGTGGCGCCGCCGCAAGTTGAATTAGGTGGTATGATGTGGCAGAAAATATGGACAGATAGTGATTGGACTATCATCATATGCACTTTATTACTCGTTGGAATTGGCCTTACCGCTATTGGTAGTGCTACCCATGTGAATCAAGAGGCCATCGGATTTGGTAGTTTAGTAGTAAAACAGCTAGTATTCTTCTTAGCCAATGTAGCGGTTGTTATAGGCATGCAATTTGTTGATTACCATCGCCTTAAAGGGTGGGGAAATATTATTTATGGCATTACCTTGCTCATGCTAATAGCCGTTATGGCAGTTGGTACCTCTGCACTAGGGGCACAGCGTTGGATTCAATTGGGTCCTATTACAATTCAGCCATCAGAGTTTTCTAAATTATTGATGATTATATGTATGGCAAAAATGCTAGAGCCTCGTATTGGCAAGTTAGACACCTTTAAATCGCTACTCCTACCAGTGCTATACGTAGGTATTCCTATTGCGCTAGTATTCTTGCAGCCTGACTTGGGGACATCCCTCGTGTATATTGCAATCTTTGTGGGGATGCTATTTATATCAGGCATTAAAACAAGACTCATAAAAATCATTGCGGGCACTGGTTTATTATTGATGCCTTTAGGCTGGTTTGTACTGAAAGAATACCAAAAACAACGTATTCTCGTATTTTTAAATCCAGATATTGATCCGTTTGGATCTGGCTATCATATTATTCAATCTAAGATTGCCATTGGTTCAGGTTTGATTTTTGGCAAAGGTATCTTTAATGGCACACAAAGTCAGTTAAACTTCCTACCAGAAAACCATACAGACTTTATTTTTTCCGTTATTGGTGAAGAATTTGGTTTTGTAGGCTGTATTATCGTGTTGTTGTTGCTCTTTATGCTTATTTATCGCAGCATTAAAGTGGCGTATATGTGCAATGATAATTTTGGTATGTTATTAGCTACGGGTATTGCTACAATGTTTACCTTTGAAGTGCTCGTAAATGTAGGCATGACCATTGGTATCATGCCTGTAACGGGTATTCCACTGCCATTCCTAAGTTATGGTGTTAGTGCATTAACAACTAATATGCTGAGTATCGGTATTTTATTAAATATTGCTATGCAGCGCACAAAATATATATTTTAATATCCTTTCATAGGATTGATTGTGAAAGAAGTCTTTCAAAAAAGACGGAGGATGTATGGTTCAATTAGATACGTCATGGTTACAACATGTCCAAAAACCTGCTCGTTATACAGGCGGCGAATATAACAGTATCGTAAAAGATCACAGTACTGTTGATGTAACGATGGCATTAGCTTTTCCCGATGTGTACGAAGTGGCAATGAGTCACTTGGGCATCAAAATTTTATATGGTTTAATAAACCGTCGTGAAGATGCGACGGCAGAGCGTGTATTTGCACCGTGGCACGATATGGAAGAAGAAATGCGCAAGCGCAATATTCCTCTATTCTCCTTGGAAACGCGTACGCCTATTAAAGACTTTGATGTGTTAGCTTTTACACTTCAATACGAAATGAGCTTCACAAACATTCTAAATATGCTCGATTTAGCAGGCATTCCAATGTACGCTAAGGACCGTGATATGGATTTCCCATTATTAGTATGTGGTGGTCCATGTGCGTTTAACGTAGAGCCTATTGCAGACTTTTTTGATATCGTATCCCTCGGTGAATCTGAAGAGTGGGGCGACGAATTTGTTGACCTTTATAAAGCTGAGAAAGCAAAAGGATTCCCAGATGGTAAGGAAGGTTTTTCTTACGTAAAGTAGCTCAAATTCCTGGTACCTATTGTCCAGCGTTATACGATGTAGCATACACAGAAGAAGGTGATTTTAAATCTATTACACCTCGCTTTGAAGAGGTGCCAGCGGCTAGTGGCAAAACGTATCGTAGAAGATGTAGAGAATGTGTTCTACCCTACAAAACCTGTAGTACCATTCTTGGATATCGTGCATGACCGCGCAGTACTAGAACTGTTCCGCGGCTGTACACGGGGCTGTCGTTTCTGTCAGGCTGGTATGTTATACCGTCCTGTTCGTGAAAAGACGCCAGAGCGTTTGCTCCAAATTGCTAAGGATACGATTGCAAACACTGGTTATAATGAAATTTCTTTGATGAGCTTGAGCTCTGCGGATTATTCTAAATTGCCAGAGCTAGTAGATATGCTCATGGAAGAGTTCAAAGACAAACAAGTGAGCGTAAGCTTGCCATCCTTGCGTATCGATAGTTTCTCCATTGATATTGCAAAAAAGGTGCAACAAGTACGTAAGAGTGGGCTTACTTTTGCTCCTGAAGCAGGTACACAGCGCATGCGCGATGTTATCAACAAAGGCGTTAGCGAAGAAGACTTATTGGCAGCGTGTACAAATGCCTTTAAATCTGGGTGGAATACAGTTAAGCTGTACTTTATGATGGGTCTTCCTACAGAAACTGATGAGGACCTAGCAGGTATTGCTGATTTGGCTTATAAGGTGCTTGATTTGCATCGTGATATTACGGGTAAACGCAATGGTTCTGTAACTGTCAGTGTATCCTTCTTCGTACCAAAAACACATTCTCCATACCAATGGTATGGTCAACAAGATGTAGAGGAAATTCATCGTAAACAACGTTATTTAAAATCTCTCATCAATAATCGCAATATTTCCTATCATTACCATGATGGCTATACTGGCTACATGGAGGCTGCCTTTGCTCGTGGGGACCGCAGATTATCTGAAGTTCTTGTAAAAGCCTGGGAAGCAGGCTGTAAATTTGATGGTTGGACTGAGTTCTTCAACTATGAAACATGGTTAAAAGCCTTCGCTGACTGTGGTTTGGATCCAGCATATTATGCACGTCGTACACGTGATTTTGATGAGCCATTACCTTGGGATCACCTAGACTGCACGGTAAGTAAAGCGTTCCTAAAACGCGAGTGGGAACAAGCGGTAGAAGCAAATCTTACAGGCGATTGCCGTCGAGCTCCATGTAAGGGCTGTAATGTATGTCCAGAGCTTGATACAGCTATTATTGATTATAAGGAGGGTGGCAGAGTTGAAAAAGTTACGTTTGGCCTTAAATAAAGGCGAAGAATTGAGATTCTTGTCGCACCTTGATTATGCACAAGCTGTAGAGCGTATGATTCGCCGCGCAGAAATTAAAATGGCTTATTCCGAAGGCTTTAATCCACATATGAAAATTAGCTTCTCCTCCGCACTTGCTTTAGGCGTAACGGCAGCGGCTGAATATATCGATATGGATGTACTGGAAGAAGATTCTTTAGAGTCCATCATAGAGCGTTTAAACCGCGTAGCACCGCCAGGTCTTGAAGTGCTAGATGGCAAAGAAATGCCTGAAAAGGTGAAAAAGATGATGGCTATCTGTAACTTTGCTATTTATGAAGTTACAGGTCCTGTAACGGATGAACATGCTGATTGGGATGCATTGTTAAAACCTTTCAATGAAGCAACGGAAATTTCTTATGAAAAGGTAACGCCTAAGAAAACTCGTACCATTGATGTGAAAGAATTTGTAAAAGAACCTATCGTAGCATCTGTTAAGGATGGTATGGTAACCCTTACTATGGGCATCGGCATTTATCCGCAAGGTACAATCAAACCGAGTGAAGTATGGAATCTTGGTAAGGATCAATATAATTGGCCTATTACGACGGGCTATGAAATTCACCGTAAAGCTATTATGGTAGAAAATGAAGAAGGCCGTTACACTCCATTGGAAATTAATTACTAATTCTTTTACATAAATTTTAAGCGGTTATATAAGCTTTAGTGATTTAAAAGAACTATATATTTTGAATTGAAAGAAGGGAGGGATAGGATGCATAAAATTTTGGTCAATGTTATGCGCGAAGAAATCCGCATGGCTGTTATCGATGAAGAAGGGCAGTTAGTAGACTTTGTCTTAGAACGTACTGATGAGTCTCACATGGCAAATCATATGTACAAGGGTACTGTTAAGAACGTACTTAACGGTATGCAAGCGGCCTTTGTTGATATTGGGGGCTCGCAAAATGCGTATTTGAACCTTCAACAAGGGAAGGAACAGAAAATCTTGCCACGCCTATCTGTGGGCCAACAAGTTCTTGTTCAAGTCGTAAAAGAGGAGATGCTCGGTAAAGGGGCTCGCGTTACTGCTGATGTGAGCCTTGCCGGTCGTTTTATGGTACTTTTACCATATTCTGAAGGTATGCACATTTCTAAAAAGATTACCGATGAAGCGTTGCGAGCTAAGTTGCAAGAGTTGGCGGCACCATATGTGCAAGAAGGTTGCGGTTTTATCATTCGTACTGCAGCGGCTAAGGCTAGCGCTGATGAAATTGGTCGCGATATGGACTACTTGTGGCGCACGTGGCAACATGTGTTAAAGCGCTTTAAGGTGGCTAAGAGCGGTACTGATCTCTATAGTGATGCGGACTTTCTGGTTCCGTCTTGTGCGAGATTATGCGCACCGTAATGTAGAGGAAATCATCGTCGATTCCGATATGGGCGAATCTCGATTGATGGATCTCTTAGGTCATGGCCCTACATCACAGCAAATTAAAGTGACACGCCATCGTGATAGCACACCTATCTTTAAAGCCAATCACATTGAACCTCAATTAGAAGATCTTATCTCTCGGGATATTAATCTACCTTCTGGCGGCTCTATCCGCATTGATCATACAGAGGCACTTACCGTATTCGATGTGAACTCTGCTCATTATACGGGCAAATCCAATAAGCTTGAAGATCTGGCTTTCACCGTTAATAAAGAGGCGGCTAAAGAAATCTGTCGTCAATTGCGATTGCGAGACATAGGTGGCATTATCGTTGTCGATTTTATTGACATGAAAGATAAACAAAATCAACAAGAATTGTTGAAAGTGTTAAGTGCGCAAGCCAAGTTAGACAAGATGAAAACTGTAGTATGTGGTATTAGTTCACTCGGTCTTGTGGAAATGACGCGTAAGCGTGCGCGCCAAGGCTTACAGACATTGATGTTCGATACTTGCCCTCAATGTGGAGGGACGGGATATATGTTGTCAGGCAGAACTGTATATATGCAGATTGTTCGACGTATCCGTGAATTGTTTAAATCAGGGCGTATTAAATCTAATCTAGAAATTGAAGTCCATCCTGAGGTAGCTCAATACTTAACAAAGGCTGTTCTTGAAGACTTAGGCGAGTCTATAGGCCGGAAGATTTCGATTATGGTAAATCCACAAATTAGTCGCGAAGGCTATTCTTTGATGGCTGTAGCAGAATAAAGTAAGTAGTTTGTTTATAGAGGAATATTGTGTCTGTATTTGAAATTATATTAATTAGTATTGGTCTTGCTATGGATGCCTTTGGTGTATCGATTGGTAAAGGTTTATCAATGCCGGTAGGTGAAAATGGCCGAAAGGTTACATTGGCATTCTTATTTGGGTTATTCCAGTTTCTCATGCCTGTAATTGGCTGGCTTATTGGGCGTCAGTTTATCGATGTCATATCTGAATGGGATCATTGGATTATCTTTGGCCTTCTCGGCTATTTAGGTGTCGCTATGATTAGAGAAGGGCTTAGCGATGAAGATGATGAAGATGATGATAAACAGTTTTTAGGTGCTTGGGAAATGATGATGCTCTCCGTAGCCACCAGCCTAGATGCCATGGCTGTCGGTCTTACCTTCGCCTTCATGCCCATCAATGTATGGGAAGCATCTACTATGATCGGTGTTATTACCTTCGGTATTTCTTTAATTGGTGTATACTTAGGTAAATTTATGGGCCAGTTTGTTGGGAAATATGCAGATATTCTCGGTGGCGGTGTACTAATTCTCATTGGCACCAAAATACTTTTACAACACCTCGGTATTATTGGAGAATTTTAAAGGTTTGTATATATATGAAAGTATCATAAACTGAACTATGTATATTGAATTTTGTTTGACATAGATAGGTAAATAGGATATACTATATCAGTATTAGTTCGGTTTACTGAACTTTGCAATCCGCGTGAAGCAGGTTTAAACGCCCGACCGAAGTTCGGGTCGGGATACCGAATTCAGCGAGTTCGATAACAAGGAGGTGTTCTCATGTACGCAATTATTAAAACTGGTGGTAAACAATATCGCGTTGCTGAAGGCGATGTTATTACTATCGAAAAATTGGAAGCAGCTGCTAACGAGTCCGTTACATTCGAAGAAGTTTTGACTGTAGTGAATGACGGCGACGTTAAAGTTGGCGCTCCTCTTGTAAACGGTGCAAAAGTTACAGGTACAGTTCTTGAGCATGGTAAAGGTAAAAAAATCTTAGTATTCAAATACAAAGCTAAATCCAACTACCGTCGTCGTCAAGGCCATCGTCAACCGTTCACAAAAGTTCGTATTGAATCTATCCAAGCTTAATTATGGTTTCCATTGAAATCCAGCGGAATAGTGATGGTCAAGTCATTGGTTGTCACCTATCCGGTCATGCAGGATATGATGAGCATGGCTTCGATATCGTATGTGCTGCAGTGTCTGCTTTAACGGCAACGGCAATGTTAGGACTTACCCAGATTGCTCAACAAGAAGGGGAATATACGAATAGCGAAGGTCGATGTGATATAGTTCTCTCTGGGACGATTAACCAGAGTGGACAGGATATTCTGGGGACTATGATCCTTGGTTTAAAGGAAATTAGCCGTCAATATCCAGAGTTTGTCCAAATACACGAAATATAGGAGGTGAACTTAATGTTTACTTTTGATTTGCAATTGTTCGCACATAAAAAAGGTGTGTCCAGTACTCGTAACGGTCGTGACAGTGAATCTAAACGTCTTGGTGTTAAATGCCATGATGGTTCCATCGTAAAGAGCGGTAATATCATCGTTCGTCAACGTGGTACTCACTTCCACCCTGGTACTAACGTAGGTATCGGTAAAGATGACACTTTATTCGCACTTGTGCCTGGTAAAGTAGCATTTGAACGTGCTGGTCGTTACAACCGTAAAGTTAGCGTATACCCTGTAGAAGCTTAATTTTACAAAGATTATTAATCCCTAGTGGTTTCCCACTAGGGATTTTTTGCTTTCTGTAGTATGTGTCTGATAGATATATTATAATTAAGTTTAGCATTATCATATTGGCAATGATATCATAATTAGAATCATTATGCTTAAGAATGCTAAATAACTAGCCACAGTGAGCCGATATTTTGCTTTTAATACACATATGACGAGATAGGGGGCATTATGACGCTGCTAGAATTATCAAATATATCTTATATTGTAAAAGACAAATCTATTATCAGTGATGTATCTTTATCGGTAAATCAAGGCGATTATATTACTATTGTAGGTCCTTCTGGAAGTGGTAAAAGTACACTTTTAAAATTATGTAGTGATCTGATTAGTCCTACATCGGGAACTATTACTTATAATGATCGTCCTTTAACGGCTATAGATCCTGAATCTTATCGCAAAGAGGTGGGGTACTGTTTTCAAAGACCTTATTTGTTTGCGAAAACAGTACGTCGCAATATTCTATTTCCTTACGATATTCGCGGTTTAGAACCGGATATGAGTCGTATAGAATATCTTTTTGATCTACTACATATGCCACTAAATTATATGGAGCGCCGTAATGACGAGTTGTCTGGTGGTGAAATGCAACGAATATGCCTTATCCGAAGCCTTATTTTTGAGCCTAAAGTATTGCTTTTAGACGAGGTTACATCTGCCTTAGATGCGACGAATACATCGATTGTAGAAAATGTTATTGATGAGCTTCATAAAAAGGGAATCACCATTATCTCCATTACTCATAATGAAGAGCAAAGCTTGCGTACTGCTAATCGCCGCATCACTATTGTAGACGGTCAATTAGCTAAAGAGGAGGTATTGCGATGAGTCAGTTTCAAACTATTTCTGCTACTTCCTTATGCCTTGCATCTGTATTAGTGATTATCAGTATACTGATGTCTTATAGACAAGAGTTGAAGCTAGAAAAGGATATTTTCATCAGTGCTATACGTGCTACAGTTCAACTATTAGTTATCGGGTTTATTTTATCGTATATTTTTAGTACGGAAAGTCCAATATTTATTATTGGCTTACTTGGATTTATGGCTTTTAATGCCGCTTATAACTCAGCTAAACGAGGGCAAGGGATTCCGCATGCGTTATGGATTTCTTGGTTTGCTATCACCATTGGTGCATGGATAACCTTATCTATTTTATTGGTAACTGGCGTGCTTAGCTTTACTGCGTACCAATTGATTCCTGTTGGTGGTATGGTCATTAGTGGTGCCATGGTAGCGATTGGGCTTTGTTATCGCCAAATGCTATCAAATTTTGAATTGCGTAAACAAGAGGTGGAAATTAAATTAGCCTTGGGTAGTACACCTAAACAAGCTTCGAAAGCGATAGTTCGTGATGTTATAAAGACGGGTCTACAACCTACTGTAGATAGTGCCAAGACATTAGGTATCGTAGCGCTGCCGGGGATGATGACAGGTCTAATATTGGCGGGCATGCCTCCATTAGAAGCTGTAAAATATCAAATGATCGTTACATTTATGTCGTTATCCACTATATCAATTTCTTGTTTTATTACATGTCAATTAGCTTATAAAACATTTTTTAATAATCGAAATCAGTTAAATAAGTAGTTTTAGATATATTTATTTAACATCATAATTCACTAATAGAATATTTACTCATTTTTTAGAGTGGTATCCGAAAGGGTACTACTCTTTTATTATAGTATGTCAAATTCCTATGTTTTTTAGTAGGAATAGTGGTATACTATATACAGTATCAGTGAAATGCCAGAAGACTGGTTGTCATATACTTTCATAAACCTAAAGAGGGGTGGCATTGCCACTAGAAAGAATTGAGGTAAGTACTATGTATGATGTAAAATCTCCAAAGGCGGAGGAGTTTATTTCCCATCAGGAAATCCTTGATACTCTTGCTTATGCAGAGGAAAATAAGGAAAATCGGGAGTTGTTAGATGCTATTTTAGCAAAAGCTGCTACGTTTAAGGGGTTAAACCACAGAGAGGCAGCAGTTCTCTTAGAATGTCCGTTACCTGAATATAAGGAAAAGCTCTTTGCTTTAGCAAAAGAAATCAAGAGAGCCATATACGGTGATCGTATCGTATTATTTGCACCATTATATTTATCTAACTATTGTATCAATGGCTGCGTATACTGCCCGTATCACTCTAAAAACCGCGATATTAAACGTAAAAAATTAACGCAAGAACAAATTAGAGAAGAGGTTATTGCTTTAGAAGCGATGGGCCATAAGCGTATCGTAATTGAGTCTGGTGAAGATCCTCTTAATAATCCACTTGAATATATTTTGGAATCCATTAAGACTATTTACAGTATTAAAAATAAAAATGGTGAAATCCGTCGTGTAAATGTAAATATTGCAGCTTGTTCCGTTGAGGACTACAAGAAATTACATGAAGCTGGTATTGGTACGTATACACTGTTCCAAGAAACATACAATAAAGAAAACTATGAAGCATTACATCCAACAGGCCCTAAGAGCGACTACGCCTACCATACAGAGGCGATGGACCGCGCTATGCAAGGTGGTATTGATGATGTTGGTATCGGTGTTCTTTACGGCTTAGAACATTATAAATATGATTTTGTAGGTTTGTTGATGCACGCAGAGCATTTAGAAGCAGTATTTGGTGTAGGGCCACATACTATTTCTGTACCTCGTATTTGTCCGGCTGATGATATTGATGTAGATGATTTCAGTAATGCAGTACCTGACGATGTATTTGAAAAAATTGTTGCTCTCATTCGTGTATCCACACCATATACAGGTATGATTATGTCCACACGCGAAACTCAAGAAATGCGTGAACGCGGATTGGCTCTTGGTATCTCCCAAATCAGCGGTGGCTCTCGTACTAGTGTAGGTGGTTACAAAGAAGAAGAGAAACCAGAAGATAATTCTGCTCAATTTGATCGTAGCGATACGCGTACATTAGATGAAATCGTAGAGTGGTTATTAGACCTTGGTTATGTACCGAGCTTCTGTACTGCATGTTATCGTGCAGGTAGAACAGGGGACCGTTTCATGGCCCTTGCTAAATCCGGTCAAATTCACAACTGTTGCCAACCAAATGCGTTGATGACACTAAACGAATACATCATGGATTATGGTGATGAGAAGACTAAAGCTCATGGTGCGAAGGTTATCGAACAACAGTTAGAAAATATTAAAAATGATTTAGTTAAAGAAAAAGCTAAAGCTTATATTGCACAGATGAAAGACGGCGAACGGGACTTCCGATTCTAGGTAATTCACTGATATAGAGCCTCCTATTGATAATAGGAGGTTCTTTTTTGTTGAGAAAATGTCAAAAGTTAAATGAGAATAAAATATATTAAATGCTTTAATTTATTCGTTTTTTAGGGTATAATAAATAAAAATGATAATGATAATACGTTAAATTCTAGAATAATATTGATTATAAACTACTGAGGGATATGATGATTAAGAAAAAACGTTGGCGCCTCTGTGAAGGTGACCGAGAGAAAGAAAATATCTTAATCCGTGAACTTGGTGTGAACCCTATTGTGGCTAAATTAATGGTGAATCGTCACATTGATGTTGACGAAGGTCGTCAGTTTTTACAAGGTACTTTGTCAGATTTGTTAGACCCATTCACGTTAAAGGATATGGACGTGGCTGTTTCGCTAGTTCAGGAAACAATTGAAAGTCACAAACCAATCGTCATTTATGGCGATTATGATGTGGATGGTATTACGGCAACATCTGTACTCTATCGATTTTTAAAGAAATTAGGTGCAGATGTTACCTATTACATACCAGAACGTCAAAGCGAAGGGTACGGCCTCAATTTAGAGGCTTTAGAGCACCTTATAGAACGGGGAACAGCTTTAGTGATTACCGTAGACTGCGGTATTAGTTCTTACGATATTGTAGAGGCTGTACGAGATCGTATCGATATGATTATTACAGATCATCATACGGCACCGGATATGATTCCACGGGCTAAGGCTGTTATTAATCACAAGCAAAAGGATTGTCCATATAAGGATAAAAACTTATCTGGAGTTGGGGTTGCTTTTAAATTATGTCAAGCATTGTGGCTTACAAAGCATGGTGAATGGTATTTAGATGATTTAGATATCGTTGCTTTAGGTACTGTGGCAGACGTAGTGCCTTTGGTGGGTGAGAACCGCATCATCGTAAAAGCAGGCCTAGAGAAGATGAATAGTCAGCCTAATTTAGGCATTAAAAAGCTCATCGATGTAGCGGGCCTACATGAGCGAACTATAACATCTGGGCATATTGGTTTTACCTTAGCACCTCGCCTTAACGCAGCTGGTCGTGTAACGCATGCTACGCGTGCTGTTGAATTACTCGTGACCGATGATGGAGACATAGGAGAGGCGATTGCCGAGGAATTGAACGAAACCAATCGTGAGCGACAAGAATTAGAGCGCAATATCCATGAATTGGCTCGTATTGATGTGGCTAATCAAGGCCATAAAGCTGACTATGTAACCGTTGTAGCTGGTGAAGGGTGGCATCCTGGTGTCATCGGTATTGTTGCTTCTCGTCTCGTGGAGGAGTTTTATAAACCGACCTTAGTTATCAGCATTCATGATGGTGTTGGCAAAGGATCTTGCCGTAGTATCGACGGTTTTAACATGTATGATGCGTTAAAGTCTTGTGAAGACCTTTTGCTACAGTTTGGTGGCCATTCTGCAGCAGCAGGCTTTAGCATTGACGCAAATCACATTGATGAATTGAGAGAGCGTTTAACTGAGTATTGTAAAAGAGTGTTACTGCTGAGGAATATATTCCTGTAGTGGCCATTGATGCGGAACTACCTGTTGATGATATCGATGTTGATATTATTGACCGCGTATCAGCCCTTGAACCTTATGGGATGGCCAATAGCACACCAGTTTTGCTGTAATGGAAGCTACGGTGCAAGATATTATGCTCATGGGGCAGTTAAAAATCATTGTAAGGTGATTTCGGAACCTCGAATGGAACATTAGATGCTATCGCGTGGAATCGTCCAGACTTATTTAAATCTATATTTGTAGGTTCTGTTGTGAAAGTAGCCTTCTCCTTGCAAAAGAATGAATGGCAAGGTATGGTTTCTCCACAACTCATGATTCAAGCGATTGAGCCATTGACTGAAGAGCCTATAAAACTGACTACAGAAGGGCTTAGACAGATGTATGTTATTGTAAAACAGTCTATGCGTGGTCACAGTCAATCGCTTTATAATGTAGAACAAGATATATTGCGCCGTAAGCCGGCAGATCAAAATAATCGCAGTGCTCTTACATCTATCGATGTCTTTAAAGAATTGGGCATTGTTGAAGAATATACAAGTGATGATGGTCAATTAATGCTTAGATGGAATGCCATTGAAGGAAAATTAGATCTTGTCACATCCGTAACATTCCTTACTTATAGTGTATAGGAGGTGACACCATGACAACTGTAAATGAAGAAGGCAAAGCTTTGGTTGAACAAAGCACTTTTGATAAAGAGAAAGCCTTAGCTGAATTTATGGAGTATATCCATACGTATTTAACAGATGACGAGTGTAACCAAGTATTAAAGGCGTTTGAACTTGCTGATAAGGCTCATGAAGGTCAGTTTAGAGCTTCTGGTGAACCTTATATCATGCATCCACTAGCTGTAGCTGATATTTTGGCACACTTACAAATCGACCATATTACGCTTATGGCAGCTCTTATGCATGATGTGGTTGAAGATACATCCTACTCCAAGGAAGATTTAGAGGAAATGTTTGGCTCTGAAGTAGCATTCCTTGTTGATGGGGTAACAAAATTAAACCAATTCCAATATGAAACAAAAGAAGATCGCCAAATGGAAAATTATCGGAAGATGATTTTAGCGATGGCAAAGGATGTGCGCGTCGTTGTTATCAAATTGGGTGACCGTTTACATAATATGCGTACCTTAAAGCATATGCGCAGTGATAAACAAAAACGCATTGCTAAGGAAACTCTCGAAATCTTTGCTCCCCTTGCGCATCGTCTCGGTATTTTCAATGTGAAATGGGAGTTAGAGGATTTATCTTTCCGCTATTTAGAACCGGAAAAATATTATGATCTCGTAGATCAAATGAAGCAAAACGCCAAGTCCGTGAAGATATCGTTAATGATACGATGAGTCAACTTACTAAGGCTTTAGGTGAGGCCCATATTAAGGCAGATATCAAAGGCCGTCCTAAACACTTCTACAGTATTTACAAAAGATGAAAAAGGACAATCGCGATTTGTCACAAATCTATGATTTGCTTGCAGTTCGCGTAATCGTTGATAGTATCCCTGACTGTTATGCGGTACTCGGTATTGCTCATAGCTTGTGGAAGCCATTGCCATATCGATTTAAAGATTATATTTCCATGCCGAAATCCAATATGTATCAATCCTTGCATACTACGGTTATCGGTACCATGGGACAACCTGTAGAAATCCAAATTCGTACGTGGGAAATGCATCGTGTATCCGAATACGGTGTTGCTGCTCACTGGCGGTATAAAGAAGGTAATAAAAACGGCGATAAAGAGTTCGACCAAAAGGTTGCTTGGTTGCGCCAAGTTCTAGAATGGCAAGATACAAGCAATCCAACAGAGCTCGTTAATGCTTTGAAATTAGACGTCTTCTCTGGTGAGGTATTTGTATTTACACCTAAGGGGGACGTAGTTAAGCTGCCAATTGGTTCTGTACCATTAGACTTTGCCTATCGTGTTCATACCGATGTAGGTCATCGCTGTGTAGGTGCTAAGGTAAATGGCAAAATTGTACCGCTCGATTACACCTTACAAAATGGTGATATCGTCGATATTATTACATCTAAAACGAGTAAACCAAGCCTTGATTGGCTTAACATTGTAGGTTCCTCTGAAAGTAAGAGCAAAATACGCAACTGGTTCAAGCGCGAAAATAAAGCTGAAAATATTGAAAAAGGCTTAGAAGCTCTTGAAAAAGAAGCAAAACGATTAAATTATAGCTGGAAAGAATTGATTGCAGATAATCGACTTCAACAGGTTACGAAACAGCTCAAAGCAGGTATAGAAGAAGAAATGTTTGCTGCTTGTGGTTATGGTGGTATCCCTGTAAGCACTGTTCTCTTGCGTTTAATTGAACTCTATAAAAAATCTAAAGAAGCAGAAGAATCTAAACGTAGTACAGCGCAAATTCTTGAGAAATTAAAATCTCAAGGCCAAAAGAAAACAAAAAATGGCACCGGTGTCCTTGTAAAAGGAGAAGCTGGTGTTATGGTGCGGATGGCAAAATGCTGTAATCCTGTACCTGGGGACGATATTATCGGTTATATCACTCGCGGTCGCGGTGTTTCAGTACATCGCAGTGATTGTTGTAGCCTAGGACATACACCTGAGGATTTAGAGCGTATGATAGAGGTGGCTTGGGATGGCGCTTCTAGTGAATCCTTCCACGTAGGTATCGATATTCAAGCTTACGATCGAGCTGGTATTCTTATGGAAGTTATGGCTGTCCTTTCAGAGTTGAAAATTACCATTACCAATATCAATGCTAAGGTCCAAGAGGATACAAAAAATGTAAGTATTAATGTTATGGTTGATATCCGTGATATTTCACAATTAGATTTTGTAATGACTAAGTTGCGCCGTATTCGTGAAGTGTATACGGTACAACGTAGTAGAGGAGGGGCTTAATGAGCGAACAACAATTAGTGCTTATGCGCATGCCTTTAGGTCCACTAGGAACCAATTGCTATGTCATAGGCGATAAAGTGGTTGGTGAGGCTTTCATCATCGATCCTGCCACACCAGAAGTATTAGATGCGCTAAAGAAACATGACTTGAAGCCAAAAGCTATTTTGCTTACACATGGTCATGGTGACCATATTGGGGGCGTTCAAGACATTGTAAATGCTCATCATGTACCTGTATATGTGCATAAGGGTGATGTACCGTATTTATCTGATCCTGAGCTTAATCTCAGTGCTTATAGCAATCCTACGCCAATTAAAGTGAAGGCAGATATCATTGAGGTTAAACACGGTGACCATATTACATGTGGCGCTATTGACCTTGAAGTACTTGAAACGCCAGGTCATACGCCAGGAGGTGGGGTGTGTTATTACATGGAAGGTCTTGTATTTGTAGGGGACACTCTATTTAGAGATTCTGTGGGTCGTACAGATTTTCCAAATGGATCTTATGAGACATTAATGGAGTCCATCAAAACTCAACTGTATAAGTTGCCTAATAATACGATGGTATATCCTGGTCACGGGCCAGAAACCAATATAGAGTATGAAAAACAATACAACCCATTTGTTGGGCAGTAGGTTTGAATGAAGTATTTTTACAAATTGTAAAGGGGATAATTATCATGAACACAACATTAGAAAAATTAAAAGAACGCATTAAAGACAAAAAATACAAATTAACAACGCAACGTCAAACAATTTTACAAGCCTTCATCGATGCTGACGAAAACCATTTAAGTGCTGAAGACGTATATGTACTTGTAAAAGAAGTGGCTCCTGATATCGGCTTGGCTACGATTTACAGAACACTTGATCTCTTCACAGAACTAGATTTGTTAAAACGTCTTGATTTCGGCGATGGTCGTAACCGTTACGAATTGAATGATGAAGAGTTCGCTCATTTCCATCATCACTTGATTTGCGTTAAATGTGGCAAAGTATCCGAGTTTGAAGACGATATGCTTGAAACATTAGAGTCCATTATCGCTAAAAAATTGAACTTCCGTACTATTGACCATCAATTAAAAGTATATGGTTATTGCAGTGATTGCCAAAACCATATGACTGAAGCAGAGCTTGATAAATTAGAGCGTATGGCTCATCACCATGGTTAATACATATCTATATACAGGGCCATTACCCCTTGGCTCCGTAGTAGCTCATAACTGTGGTGCAGCGGGGCTCTTTTCTGACAAGGTGGAGCCAGATGTAATCCTTGAAGCTTGTGAAGTGGATGGGAATTATACACTAACTGTTATCATTGGCGATACAATTCAGACGTTTGATGGGCCTGTTTCCTCTATGGGACGACGTCAAATAGGTCAAGCTTTACTGCGCTACTTGCGTGAATATCAAGGTTTACCAGCTGAGGCGCCTTGGGGGACTATGGTAGGCGTACGCCCTACAAAGCTACTACATAAATATATAGATATATATGGCTCTGTCCACGCAGCAACTCGTCACATTAGGGACGAGTTTTCTGTGTCTATGGAAAAGCTTGCTACACTGGGCTCTATCGGTGAGTATCAACGGCCATTTTTAGCCGATACAGACGATAAAAAGGTGAGTCTCTATTGCGGCATTCCTTTTTGTGACACCCGCTGTGTTTACTGCTCCTTTCCGTATGGACTCTATCAGGACTATGATGGAAAAAGCCAATTTATAACTGCCTTAGGCCGGGACATAGAGGATATGAAGGCTATTGTTGAATCGTATGGTTTAACGGTGGATACTCTCTATATGGGCGGTGGTACACCGACGGTGTTAGGGGATGAAGACTTTCACCAAGTTCTAAAACAGCTATCTATACTTGTGCCAGAAGGTCATGAGTTTACCGTAGAAGCAGGGCGGCCAGATTCTGTGAATTCAGTAAAACTACGATCTATGTTAGAGCTAGGTGTAAATCGTATTAGCATTAATCCGCAAACTATGCAAGACGATATTTTACGGCGCATTGGTCGTGGACATAGTGCACGTGATATTGATGAACTGTTACAATATGTAAAAGCAAATACGTCTCTAGCGGTAAATATGGATTTTATTGCAGGCTTACCGCATCAAACGATGCAAAACATGGTAGAGAATATGGATTATGTATGTCAAAATCTGCCGGAAAATGTTACAATTCATACGTTAGCATTAAAACGTGGTAGCCCGTTGTATGATTTAAATATGCAAGATGATATTCCAGCGGAACATCTGGTAGCAGAAATGGTACAATATGGTAAAGAGCGTCTTGAAGCGGCTGGTTATGTGCCATATTATCTATATCGCCAACAATATATGCGGAGGGCAGTTAGAGAATATCGGTTATACCTTGCCAGGCAAAGCATGCGAATACAATATTCAGATTATGGAAGAGCGACAAAGCATTCTATCCATGGGGCCAGGAAGCTCGTCTAAGTGGATGCGCGCCCCTGAATATCGACAATTGAAACAGCATATGCCAAAGGATGTAGATGTTTACCACGCAACGATAGATGCACTATTAGAGAAACGACATAGAATTTGTGAAAAATTTTGGGAGGTTGTGTAATGGCTATTAGAAAACCAAGAGGTACACAAGATTTTTTGCCAGAGCAAATGATAAATTGGCACTATATTGAACAACGTATGCGCGAGATTTGCAAAGTATACGGATTCAATGAAATTCGCACACCTGCCTTTGAAGATACTAAATTATTCTTGCGCGGCATCGGTGAAACTACAGATGTAGTACAAAAAGAGATGTACACCTTTACTACAGGTGATGAAGGTGGTTCTAGCTTCACATTGCGCCCAGAAAATACAGCATCCGCTGTGCGCGCATACTTAGAAAACAAAGTATATGGTAAAGAAGGCCTTACAAAATGGTATTACATGGGGCCTATGTTCCGACATGATAAACCACAAGCAGGGCGGTACCGTCAATTCCACCAATTCGGTGCAGAGGTACTAGGTTCTCAATCTCCAGTGGTAGATAGTGAAGTTATCTGCATGGTAGTACAATTGCTAAAAGACTTTGGCCTTAAAGACCTCAATGTAGAGGTAAACTCTGTAGGCTGTCCAACATGCCGACCTGTATACCGTGAAAAACTGATTGCTTTCTTTGAACCTAAAAAAGAACAATTATGTAGCGATTGCCAAGAGCGTTTATACAAAATCCATTGCGTATCTTGGATTGCAAAAATGAAACATGCAAATCTTTGTCCGTAGGTGCTCCTGAAATTCACGAACATTTATGTGGCGAGTGTCATGATCACTTCGAAGAATTGAAAACATATTTATCTGCTGCTAATGTGCAATATACATTGAACCCTCGTCTCGTACGCGGTCTTGATTATTACACTAAAACAGCGTTTGAGGTGCAATATACTCCATTAGGTGCACAAAGTGCTGTAGCCGGTGGTGGCCGTTACGATGGCCTCGTAGAGGAACTCGATGGTCCTCATACGCCAGCGATTGGTTTTGCTATGGGCATGGAGCGTTTATTATTAGCTCTTGAAAAACAAAACTTATTGCCTGAACCAACTGTAGAACCATCTGCGTTCGTAGTAGCACTAGGTGATGCGGCTAAGGTAGAGGCTTTCAAAATCTGCCAAGCATTACATGATGCCTATGTAACCGTTGAAATGGACGGACAGGGCAAGAGTATGAAGGCACAATTAAAATATGCTAACAAAATTAATGCGAAATATGTTATTATATTGGGTGATGATGAATTGGCTCGTGGAGAAGCCATTATCCGATTCATGGATACTAGTGAACAAGAGACTGTATCTCTCGATGCAGTGTCTGAGCGTATAACTTCTTTGGTGAAAGGATGACAATTAGAATGGAAACAATGCAAGGCTTACACCGTACGCACGGTTGTGGCACCATCTCTGAACAAGAGGTAGGTAAAGAGGTCGTATTATGTGGTTGGGTTGAACGCCGTCGTGACCATGGTGGTTTGATTTTCTTGGACTTACGCGATCGTTCTGGCGTAGTACAAATAGTAGCATCCCCAGATCATAACGTAGAATCTTTCCACAAAGCAGAGGATGTTCGTAATGAATATGTTCTTTGCGTGCGTGGTACTATCACAAAACGTGATGATTCTGCTATCAATCCAAATCTTCCTACAGGTGCATATGAAATGTTCTGTGAAGAGTTGCGCGTGTTGAACTCCGCTAAAACGCCTCCATTCTATATCCAAGATGATATCGATGTAGATGAAAATATTCGTTTGAAATACCGTTACCTTGACTTGCGTCGCCCTGAAATGCAACGCAACTTGATTTTACGTCATAAAGTAACAAAAGCTATGCGCGACTTCTTCGATAGCCGCGATTTCTTGGAAATTGAAACACCAATGCTTACTAAATCTACACCTGAAGGTGCTCGTGACTATTTAGTTCCTTCCCGTGTAAATGCTGGTACATTCTACGCATTGCCTCAATCTCCACAAATCTTTAAACAAATCTTGATGGTTGCTGGTTATGAAAAATACTTCCAAATCGCTCGTTGCTTCCGTGATGAAGATTTGCGTGCAGACCGTCAACCTGAGTTCACTCAGCTCGACTTGGAAATGTCCTTCGTAGACGAAGAAGACATCTACTCCATGCTTGAAGAAATGGTAGCTCATGTATTCAAAACTGCATTAGGCAAAGAAATTACATTGCCTATGCCTCGTATTACATGGGACGAAGCAATGGATAAATATGGTTCTGATAAACCAGACCTTCGCTTCGATATGGCGTTTACTGATGTAACTGATCTTGTAAAAGATACAGAATTCAAAGTATTCCGCTCTGTTATCGACAATGGTGGCGTAGTTAAAGGTATCGTAGTACCTGGCGACGCTGGTATTCCTCGCCGTGAACTTGATGACCTCGTTGAATATGTAAACCGTTATGGTGCAAAAGGCCTTGCATGGGCTTGCTTCAACGAAGATGGTTCCATCAAGTCTCAAATCATGAAGTTCTTAGGTGAAGATACAATCCGCAATATTGGTGAAAAAATGGGCGCTAAAGGTGGCGACCTCGTATTGATGATTGCTGATAAACCTGCTACTGTGGCACGTGCATTAGGCGAATTGCGCCTTGAAATGGCACGCCGCATGAACATGATTGATCCTGATAAATTGGCATTCACATGGGTAACTGACTTCCCTATGTTCGAATATAACGAAGATGAAAAACGATATGTTGCAATGCACCATCCGTTCACAATGCCACGCCATGCGGATCTTGATAAATTAGAATCCGATCCTGGCAGCGTAAAAGCGATTGCTTACGATATGGTATTGAATGGCGTAGAAATCGGTGGCGGTTCCTTGCGTATCTACCAAGCTGACGTACAAGAAAAAGTATTCAAAGCAATTGGCTTATCTATCGAAGAAGCAAGATCCAAATTCGGCTTCATGCTTGATGCATTCCAATATGGTGCACCTCCTCATGCAGGCTGTGCATTCGGCTTAGATCGTCTTGTTATGTTAATGGCAAAACGTCAATCTATCCGCGACGTAATCGCATTTCCTAAAACACAATCTGCTTCTGACATCATGAGCCAAGCTCCATCTGAAGTAGAACCTAAGCAATTAAAAGAATTGCATATTAAACCAGATATTGAGGAAGAAGAAGAGCAATCTTTAGTGTAAAAACATAGGCAAGAATTGATTAAAATTGAAATGTCAAGTCTTGTTAATTACTAATCTTTCTGATACTATTTATGTATAAGATATCCCTGCCATGTGCGTGTGATATCGCAGTTTTGAGCCAACACATTTACTTCGGGAGTCCGGACTCTCGTCTGAACGTTACGCCCTTACGGGACAACCGCAGGATGAGGAGGACACCCACCTGCCCTAAGCAGGATCAAAACGCGGTACATTACGGCATGGTGGGGCTTTTTTGCGTGTAAAAATAGCGTTAAAATATAAGAAATAGTTAATATATCATAGATTAATCAATAGTTAAGAGCTTATGGATTGAGGTGAGAGAATGGATAGTTTATTTGATTTGACGCCTACAAATACATATGAGCCGCTTCCTGTGCGGATGCGTCCTACTAAATTAGATCATTTATATGGTCAGGAGAAGGCTGTAGGAAAGGGGACTTTCTTGCGTGCTATGGTAGAGAAGGATACCATACCATCCATGCTTTTTTATGGGCCTTGTGGAACGGGTAAAACTACATTAGCTGGCATTATTGCCAAGATGAGTAATAGTCATTTTGTAAATTTAAATGCTACTAATGCAGGCATTGGTGAATTGCGCACCATCATTGAAGATGCCCGTAAGCGTGTTCGTTCTCTGCAACAGCGAACCATTCTATTTCTTGATGAAATTCATCGTTTTAATAAAAGCCAACAAGATGTGCTGTTACCTTGCGTAGAGGATGGCACAATTATTCTTATTGGTGCCACCACAGAAAATCCGTTTTTTGAGGTTAATAGACCTCTATTATCTCGATTGAGACTTATCACATTAGAGGCCCTTACACCAAAGGCTATCGGTCAAATTCTGCGTCGTGCTATTACCGATGAAGAGGTAGGGCTTGGTAAACGTCGTTTACAAGTCACCGACGAAGTACTAGAGGATGTAGGCATCTTCGTCAACGGTGATGGTCGGATGGCTCTCAATATTTTAGAACAAGCGGCAGCTATGGTTCCCGACGAAGGTACTATATCTATTGAGGTCCTTGAAAAGGTTGTAGGCCGTCGTATTTATACATATGACAAAAAAGGTGATAGCCACTATGATACGATTTCTGCTTTTATTAAAAGTATGCGCGGCTCTGATGTACAAGCGACAGTACATTATTTAGCTCGTATGATTGAAGCAGGGGAGGACCCGAACTTTATCGCTCGTCGTATCGTGATTTGTGCTGCTGAAGATGTAGGTCTTGCTGATCCACAAGCATTGATTTTGGCAAATGCTGCGGCTCAAGCCGCTCATATGGTAGGTTTCCCAGAGGCGCGCATTATATTGTCCGAAGCTGCATGTTATGTGGCGTTAGCTCCAAAAAGTAATTCTGCCTATATGGCAATCGATGCAGCTATTGCCGACGTGCGCCATAAGGATTGTGGGCAGGTACCAGATCATTTGAAGGATAGTCATTATAGTGGGGCTAGCAAATTAGGTCACGGGAAAGCCTATAAGTATGCTCATAACTATCCGAATGGCTATGTAAAACAACAATATTTACCGACACCTCTAGTAGATGCCACCTATTACAATGGCATAAAAAGAGGTAGAGAAGAACAATTGCTTAACGACTGGGAAGAACGTCGTAAAAGTTAACTAAATACTTCGATATATGCTATAATATAATGATAAGTTAATTTACTGTAATATTATATAAGTAAGGGGTTTGTATAGATTTATGGCAGAAGAAAACACTTCCACCAAAAAGACGCAACACACGCCGCAAGCGAACAAGTACAAAACAGCAATCAAAGTCTCAAGGCTTTTCTTTGCGCAGCGAAGTTAAAGGCCTTATTGTCATTGCCTTTGCAGTGATCTCTTTGCTCGGTTTCTTTGGCTTTGAGCTTGGTCTTGTGGGTCAAATTTTAACAGGTATATTTCGCTATGGCTTCGGTCTAGGTGGCATTATTCCTTGTTTATGCGTTTTCTGGGTAGGTTGGCGATTATTATATAAGGGCACATTTATTTCCTTTACAAAACGAGGCGTAGTAATGACCTTGTTTTTCCTATTCTTGTTAGCTCTTGTTCCATTGTGGCGTGTTCCTGAGGGGCAGGAACTCATTACTACACAATTGGCTAATCAAGGTGGTGTAGTAGGTGGAGCTATTGCAACATTTATGCGCACTTTATTAGGTAATTTAGGTGCTATTATTCTCGATGTGTTCTTGTTATTAGCCTTTGGCCTTCTTATTACTAGATTATCCTTGCGCAGTGGCTTACAAAAGGCAGCAGATAAAACTCAAGTAGGTTTAGATGTAGCAAAAGAAGTAGCTGCTGAGAAGGTAGCAGTTGCGAAAGAGGTCTTTGAGGACTGGAATGAGCAACGCAAAGAAGCAGCGGAACAACGTAAAGCCTATAACAGGGAAAAAGATACACGCTTTGAAGATGCTGCTGATCAAGCATTAGATAGCTTAGAAAAACGTGGTATTACTACCGATAGAGATGACTTTGAAACTGATACTTCTGTAGATGTGGAACCTATACCAGACACAGTTACAACTGTAGAGCCACCAAAAGCGCCTACATCTTGGAAGGAATTAGCTGAATTAGAAGCGCGTAATCGTGCAGCTGAGCAATTGGCTAATATTTCTGATGCATCTGGCGATGCTAAGACGTATGATGCTGATGATTTTGATCAATTTTCTGATACGCATCGATCTACTGGTGATGATTATGTATATGTTCCAGATGAGGATTATACATATACACCTGACGAAGGCTATACTGATGAGTCTGAAGCAGCAAGACATACTGAAGTGGAAGAACCTGGATTTTCCTCTCAAAATACAACGATTGGCCCATTGGAAACTAATCATGGGGCTATTGCGTCTGCCGTGCCAGGCACGGGTGCTGCTGCTAGTTCTGTAAGTGCTGGAGCCGGTATGGCTGGCATGGGCTTACAAGTGCCATCCATTATTAGCACTACAGAGGATACAGCCCAAGTTGCAGTATCTAAAGACGGTCAAATTCACCGTACTTACGATAGACCTTACCATTTCCCAAGCCTTGATATTTTGGCGAAAGGGAAGGGGAGTCAAAATAATGGGGAAGAAGTAGCTCACAATGCGATGATGCTTGAGAATGTATTGAGTAACTTCGGTATTACGGCTAAGGTTGTAAATGCTACACAAGGTCCGACCGTTACGCGTTATGAAATTGAGCCTGCTCCTGGGGTGAAGGTTAGCCGTATCGTTAACTTAACAGATGATATTGCTCTTAATTTAGCTGCGCAACATATTCGTATGGAGGCTCCAATCCCAGGTAAATCTGCTATCGGTATCGAGGTACCTAATAAGACAACTGAAGCCGTTCATTTGCGTGATGTTTTAGATTGTAGCGACTTTAAGGATGCTCGAGGTGGTATTCCTGTAGGTCTTGGTAAGGATATTGCAGGGAAACCAGTGATCACAGACCTTGCAAAGATGCCTCACTTGCTCGTAGCAGGTACGACTGGTTCTGGTAAATCTGTATGTGTAAATACATTGATTTCCAGTATTCTCTTTAGTCGTAAACCAGAAGAGGTTAAGCTTTTATTAATTGACCCTAAGATGGTTGAACTGTCTATTTACAATGGTATTCCTCATTTGATGGCGCCAGTTGTAACAGATATGAAAAAAGCAGCAGCTGTATTGCGATGGGCCGTTCGAGAAATGGAGGCGCGCTATAAAGCCTTTGCAGCATCTGGTAAACGTGATATTAAGAGCTATAATGAAGCACACCCTAAGGCGGCTATGCCGTTGATCGTACTGATTATCGACGAGTTGGCTGACCTTATGATGACTGCTCCAGATGACATTGAAGAATCCATTAGTCGTTTGGCACAAATGGCGCGCGCTGCAGGTATCCACATGGTACTTGCTACACAACGTCCATCTGTTAATGTTATTACTGGCTCTATTAAAGCTAATGTACCAAGTCGTATTTCCTTTGCTGTAGGCTCTCAAATTGACTCCCGGACTATCCTCGATATGGCTGGGGCCGAGAAATTGCTTGGTAAAGGCGATATGTTATTTGCTCCAATTGGGGCGAATAAACCAATTCGTGTACAAGGTGCATTTATCTCTGATGATGAGGTAGAAAAACTCGTAGAATTTGTGAAAGCTCAACGCGAGCCAGAGTATGATAATACGGTAACGCAAGAGGCAGAAAAGGAAGCTGAGAAAGAAACTTCCGATGATAATGATGTATACCGCGATGAATTATTAGAGCGTGCGGTAAATCTTGTTATGGAATCTGGTCAAGCCTCTGTATCCATGTTACAGCGTCGCTTCCGCATCGGTTATACCCGTGCAGCGCACGACTTGTAGATACAATGGAAGATCTTAAAATCGTTGGTCCTAGCATGGGCAGTAAGGCTCGAGAAATTTTAATGAGCCCTGAACAAGCGAAAGCTAGATATTTCTCTGACTCCAATGATGAGCAATAATTGAATGAGTATAATATTACGTAGATTTAGAAAGGAACGAAAATGGCTGAATTAGGCGAAGAATTACGACGTGAACGGGTAAGACGTAATCTAACCTTTAAAGATGTGGAGCAGGTGCTACATATCAAAACAACCTATTTAGAGGCTATCGAAGATGGCAACTATGACATCATTCCTGGACAGGTCTACGTAAAAGGCTTTATTCGTAATTATGGCAATTACTGGATCTCGATGGAGATCGTTTGGTGAAAGCCTATCAAAGCCAAGTAGGAGATATTGATACCTTTTCTTTGCGCTCTGTGACAAGACAGAGCTCAAGCCGCTCCTACTTTGGTACAAAGCGAATTCGTTGAATACCAAACCTCTAAGAAGCGTATGTCTTTAGAAACGCGACAACGAAAACGCCAACGTTCTATCGTTCAGGAACGTATTGTTTTAGGCATTATTTTATTCTGTATGGCATTATTTTTACTGTGGTTATTCCTTTTCTAATAGTTGATTAGGAATGATAGAAAGGCATTTACACAATCAATGGATAGATTTTTAGTAACAGAACCTTCGGATATGAAGGAACGAGGTTGGGCCGAATTAGATTTCGTTCTCATCAGTGGGGACGCCTATGTGGACCATCCGTCCTTTGCTCCTGCGGTTATCGGCAGATACCTAGAGTCCAAAGGCTATCGTGTAGGCATTATAGATCAACCAGATTGGAATGATGTAGAGGCTTTCAAAAAACTAGGTAAACCGCGTCTAGCATCCCTTGTTACGGCAGGGAATTTAGACTCAATGCTCAATAAATTTACGGCGGCAAAGAAAATTCGCCGTCAAGATGATTACTCTCCAGGTGGTGAGTCGGGTCATCGTCCAGATCGTGCTACCTTGGTATATGCTAACCGCATGAAGGAAGCTTATAGTGATGTGCCGCTCATTATCGGGGGCATAGAGGCATCCTTACGCCGTTTTGGTCATTATGATTACTGGTCAGATACAGTGCGTCGCTCTATCTTAGTCGATTCTAAGGCGGATGTACTCGTTTACGGTATGGGTGAACTTCAAATGGTCGAACTAGCTGATGCGTTAGACCAAGGAAGATTTAAAGAGTCCTTGCCGTCTATTCGGGGGATTTGTTACATGGCAAAGGACATTCCTACCATTGATTATGTGGAGTGTCCATCTTATGAAGCTATTAAGGCTGACAAAATGGACTTTGCCGATGCATTTCGCATTCAATATGATGAACAAGATCCGTTCTATGGCCGCATAGTGGTACAGAAGCATGGTGACCGATATTTGATTCAGAATACGCCTGCATTGCCATTGACACAAGAGGAAATGGATGGGGTGTATAATCTGCCCTATACTCGTAAATGGCATCCTAAATACGATGATAAAGGTGGCGTACCAGCCTTAAGCGAGGTACAGTTTAGCCTTGTGAGCCAACGTGGTTGTTTTGGCAGTTGTTCTTTCTGCGCTATTACAAACCACCAAGGTCGTATCATTCCAAAATCGCAGTCATGAGTCTTTGATTGACGAAGCTCAGATGATGATTAATATGGATAACTTTAAGGGGTATATTCACGATGTAGGGGGGCCTACCGCGAATTTCCGTCATTTAGCCTGTGATAAACAAGCTGTATATGGTGCTTGTAAAGGGCGTACTTGTGCCGCACCTGAGCCTTGTGAGAACTTGAATACAAATCATGATGATTACATTGCTTTACTTCGTAAGTTGCGTAAGTTAAAAGGCGTGAAAAAAGTATTTGTTCGCTCTGGCTTGCGCTATGATTATGTGCTGGCGGACAACAATAAAGACTTTGTGCGCGAGCTTTGTGAGTTTCACGTCAGTGGTCAGTTAAAAGTTGCTCCAGAACATGTGTCTAAACGTGTAACCAACATGATGGGCAAGGCCGGAAAGGAAGAGTTCCTCACCTTTAAATCTTGGTTTGAAGAGGCTAATAAAAAACTTGGTAAAAAGCAATACTTAGTACCATACTTTATGAGTTCTCATCCAGGCTGTGCCTTGGAAGATGCTATCGAATTAGCGGAGTTTTTGCGTGATCACCATATGTACCCTGAACAAGTACAAGACTTTATTCCTACACCGGGTAGTCTGTCTACTTGTATGTACTATACAGGTATTAATCCCTTAGATGGAAAGCCTGTATATGTAGCTAAAAAGGGTAGAGATAAAGCTAAGCAACGCGCTTTGATGCAGTTTAAAAATATTGAAAACTATGACCTTGTTAAAGAGGCCCTCATAGAGGCTAATCGACGTGACTTAATTGGTTTTGGCCCAGAATGTTTAATTCCGCCACGTCCAATTGGTCGCAAATAGTTAAGACGTACGTCGAATAGCAAATAGTAATAGGGGAGACCATCTCGTAGTGGTATGACTAAAGGTCGTCCATCTAATAAAAGCCGTGGTGGTCGTTAATTATAGAGATTAGTTTTACTAGTTTCGTTGGGGATACGTTATGTCTTATAGGAGGCATATATGAAACGGTGGATTGCTCCGGGCGTTTTAGCCCTTTTTGTAGTAGGGATGTTGACCTACGGTATGAACTTTTACCATCAAGAACAAATCGAACAGGCAAAAGAGCCAGTTCGCGGTGAAATCACAGTCTACACAGACTTGCCAAATAATTTAACTACAATGCTGGCTGAACGTTATGAAGCGGAACAAAATGTAAAGGTTACGATCATGCCTCTTACAGAGGATCAAATGGCACAACGGTCAGCGTCAACTGTGGCTGACACATCTGGCGATTTAGTACTCACCTCTGAGGATAATCTCGTTGTAGGTGCTAATACTGGTAAATATGCACCAATCGTTAATGAACGAATTGATGAAGTACGAGATACATTTAAAGATCCTAATGGCTACTGGGTTGGCCTTTGGTATGATCCTATCGTATTTGTTCAGAATGATACCTTCCATAATGGTATTGGCAAGTATATTACTACTTGGGAGACATTGGGAAAACAAGGTGACTGGTCTATTATTATGACGGACTTTGTAGCGTCTCAGAATGCAGCAAATTTGCTGTACAATATGGTGGAGTACAAAGGGAACCAGAGGCTCTTGAATACTTGTATAGTTTGAAACCACATGTAGTACAACATGCTAAATTCCTATCTACTCCAGTACGCTTAACTGCATTGGGGGAGATAAATATTGGGATTGGTAACTTATCTGATGCAGCTCAGTATAATCGTCATGGGTATCCAATTAAGTTTATATACCCTAAAGATGGCACGTCTTACTATGTGACTGGTGCTGCGGTGTTAAAAAACTCAAAGCATAAAGCAGATAGTGTTGAATTTATTAATTGGTTGTTATCTACAAAAACGGCGAAATATATGGTAGAAAATAATTTTACCTATATGTTCACTAATCCTGAAATGGATGAGCCGAAGGATTCTATGGGACAAGATTTAGTGCTATGGCCTGTGAATGGTGGCTATACTATGGAAGGTAAAAAGTTATTGTTAAATCACTGGGTTAGTCAAGTACGATTCCGTAAAGACTAAGTCCGTTGAATAGATCCTAGCAATAGGAAAAGAGATAGAGATAGAATCGAGTGAAGAAAGGATATAGAATGGGTAAGAAATTAGGGTATGTTAGCCTAGGTTGTGCTAAAAATTTAGTAGATACTGAAGTAATGTTAGGTTTGTTGAGAGACAATGGCTATACCATTACTGAAGACCTAAGCGAAGCAGACCTTATCGTTGTTAATACCTGCACTTTTATTGAGAAAGCCAAGGCTGAGTCTATTAATACCATCCTTGAGGTTGCTCAATATAAGGAAGATGGTCTTTGTAAGGGTCTTATTGTAGCAGGTTGTCTTAGCCAACAGTATCAGGATGAATTATTCCAAGAAATTCCTGAAATTGATGCATTAATCGGTACTGGTGCATGGGACCAAATTATGGTAGCCGTTGATGCTATTGAGCATGGCAATCGTAGTTGTATTATGGAGAATATTACGAACATCTATGATGAACGTATGCCTCGCATTCAGACTACACCTCGTTACAGTGCATATGTAAAAGATTGCAGAAGGCTGTAATAATGGTTGTACGTTCTGTATTATTCCAAAGGTGCGTGGTGCATTCCGTAGCCGTACAATCGAGTCTATTAAAGCCGAAGTAGAACGCTTAGCAGTATCTGGTGTTAAAGAGGTCGTTCTTATCGCTCAAGATACGACTAGCTATGGTATTGACCTCAACGATGGTAAACCATTGTTGACTACGTTGTTAAAAGAATTAACTACTGTAGAAGGCATCGAATGGATTCGTATGCTTTACTTATATCCAACATTCTTCTCTGATGAATTGTTAGATATTATCGTTAATGAGCCAAAACTTTGCAAATATGTAGATATTCCGTTGCAACATGTTAATAACGATATTTTGAAGCAAATGAATCGCCGCGATGATCGTAGTGATATTGAGCGTTTGCTTAAGAAAATTAGAAATGCTCCTACACATATTACATTGCGTACATCTATCATCGTTGGTTTCCCTGGTGAAACAGACGAGCAATTTGAGGAACTTTGCGACTTTGTAAAAGAAATCAAATTCGATAATATGGGTGTATTTACCTACTCTCAAGAAGAAGGTACACCTGCAGGTGCTCGTGAAGACCAAGTCCCAGAAGAGATTAAAGAAGAACGTTACCACGTTCTTATGTCCATCCAAGCTGCTATCTCTGAAGAGAATAATCGCGACTTAGAAGGTACCATTGATTATGCGATGGTCGAAGAAATCGAAGAAGGCGAGAATAACACATTGCTTGCAAAAGGTCGTTTGAAATCTCAAGCTCCTGATGTAGACGGCAATATGTACATCGAAGACTGCGGCGAAGATATTAAACCTGGTGACATTCTCAAGGTACAAGTAGAACAAGGTTTTGCGTACGACGTTGTAGCTACTGTTGTAGAATAATACACTTCGATATATTCGAGTGTGGAGGTGATCTGATGATTGTAGAACTTATTTCTACAGGCTCAGAATTATTGTTAGGAGATACAGTTAATACGAATGTATCTTGGCTAGCACAAGAGTTAAATAAATTAGGCTATACTATTGCTCATCAATCCGTAGTTGGTGATAATCCTAAGCGAATGGCAGAGGTCTTTCAGCTAGCTAGCACACGGGCTGATATTGTGATTAGTACTGGTGGGCTAGGTCCAACGCAAGGTGATATTACGCGTAATGTATTAGCCGATTCTATTGGACGACCTATTGTATTTAATCAAGAGGCAATGGATGAGGTTAAACGTTTCTTTGAAAGTGTAAAACGAACTGTACCCGATGCAAGTCGTCGGGAAGCGGAGTTGCCTGAAGGTGCAAAGATTCTTAAAAATCCTGTAGGCGTAGCTCCTGGTGTTGTCGTAGAAGATGGGGACACTACATATATACTTTTACCTGGACCTCCTGGAGAAATGAAGGGGATGTTCCAAGAGGGCGTAGTACCTTATTTAGATAATCGCTTCGGTTCGCAAGGTGTTGTTACATCCTATCGATATGGCGTCTATGATATCCGTGAAATCGACCTAGAGAATACTTTGATGGACCTCATTAAGAATCAATCAAATCCGACCATAGCTTTGCTTATTAAAAAGGGATATATCGAGGTTCGTATCACCGCTAAGGCTGACACCTTAGAAGCGGCACAAGCGCTTCTCAATCCTTGGGATACTATTATTCGAGAACGATTAGGAGCTCGGGTAGGCCGTGATTTGACGGTTTCTATGGAGGAAACCCTCGGTCGTGCTCTACTGGAGGAGCACAGTACGATTAGTACTGCTGAATCTTGTACTTCCGGTTTAGTTGGTAAATTACTTACTAATGTGAGTGGCAGTAGTGAGTACTACATGGGTGGCGTTATTTCGTATAGCAACGACATAAAACATCGTGTGCTAAGTGTACCTCAAGACATGCTCGATACGTATGGTGCCGTAAGTGAACAAGTCGCTAAGGCTATGGCGGAAGGGGCAAGAGCTATTGGACAAACGACCTATGCCGTTTCTACGACGGGTATAGCCGGTCCCGGCGGTGGTAGTCCTGAAAAGCCAGTTGGTCTTGTGTGGTTCGGTGTAACTGGGCCACATGGCACCGTAGCTCATAAAGCAAATCTAATTGGTAATCGAGATGATATTAGACAAAGTGCAGCAGAGCTAGCACTATATTATGTGTATACTTATATAACAGAAAAGGGGAAATAAAATAATGGCTGTAGATGGCAGACAAGCAGCGTTGGATAACGCGTTAAAACAAATTGAAAAAGACTTTGGTAAAGGCGCTATTATGCGTCTTGGTGAAGCGGCTGATCGCATGAACGTAGAGGTCATCTCCTCCGGTTCTCTTGCTATCGATATCGCTGTTGGTGTAGGTGGTTTCCCGCGTGGTCGTGTTATTGAAATTTACGGCCCAGAATCCTCTGGTAAAACAACAGTAGCACTTCACGCTGTAGCAGAAGCACAAAAACAAGGTGGCATTGCGGCATTTATTGATGCGGAGCATGCGATGGATCCAGTATATGCTCGTAACTTGGGCGTAGATATCAATAATTTATTGATTTCTCAACCAGATAATGGTGAGCAAGCTCTTGAAATTACAGAAGCTCTTGTTCGCAGTGGCGCTGTAGATATCGTCGTAGTTGACTCCGTTGCAGCTTTAGTTCCTAAAGCTGAAATTGAAGGCGAAATGGGCGATGCTCACGTAGGTTTACAAGCTCGTTTAATGAGTAAAGCATTGCGTAAATTGACAGGTATCATCAGCAAATCTAAAACGGTTGTTATCTTTATCAACCAATTGCGTGAAAAAGTAGGCGTAATGTTTGGTAACCCTGAAACGACAACTGGTGGTCGTGCGTTGAAATTCTATTCTTCCGTACGCCTCGATGTTCGTAAAGGTGAGTTAATTAAAGCTAATAACGAAAACGTTGGTGCCCGCACTAAAGTTAAAGTTGTTAAAAACAAAGTAGCACCTCCATTCAAAACAGCTGAATTCGATTTGATGTACGGCGAAGGTATCTCCAAAGCTGGTACGCTTATCGATATCGGTACAAATATGGAAATCATCAATAAATCTGGCGCATGGTATTCCTATAATGGGGAGCGTATGGGCCAAGGTAAAGAATCTGCTAAACAGTACTTACTTGATAACCCACAAGTAGCAGATGAAATCGATCGTATTATTCGCGATACATTGGCAGTAGGTACAGAAGAAATCGATGTAATCGGTGAAGAAGTAACTGAAGAAGTATAATCATGAGTGATGAAACGATGCAAGCTGCTATGGATCAAGCGTATCGCTTCCTAGCTCAACGATTTCTTAGTTCCTATGAACTAACACAAAAAATGAGACGTAAACAATTCGAGGACCCAATCATTGAGCGGGTCCTTGAACGCCTTAGAGAGTATGACTATATCAACGATGAGCGCTTATCTGAGCAGGTATTAGCGTACTTGATGAAAGAACAAAAATATGGGGCCTACATGATTAAACAAAAGATGAAACTTCGGGGGCTTGAGATTCCCCAAGAAATTTCTTCTTATGATGAAGTAAAAGCGGCCTATCGAGTGGTGGAGAAAAAATTTGGCTCCATTCTCAATGAGGACCGCACTCCTCGTGTAAAAGTATTCAACTTTCTCAAATACAGAGGGTTCTCAACAAGCACGATTCAAGTCGTATGTAATGATTTTTATGAATAAAGTATGCTTTTTGAGAGTCCTTGCTAGGCTTGTAAAATCTTGACAGAAAGGGCTTTCAAGTCTAAAATTAAAAATAGCTTTATTTATTTATATGATGATAAGGCTAATTGATAATTTAATGCATGAAGGGCATAAAAAGGAGCATGAAAGCTCGATTTTGAGAATTTAAGAGGAGGTGAGACAGATTTTAGAGTATAGTCTAATTGCAGTGGTAATGGTACTGATTGGACTAGGGGTAGGCTATTTTTTAAGAAAAAATATTGCTGAAGGAAAACTGAATCAAGCTGAACAAGAGGCTGCACGCATCATCGCTAACGGTGAGCGCACAGCTGAGTCTAAAAAGAAAGAAGCTTTATTAGAAGCGAAAGAAGAAATTCATAAGCTCCGTTCCGATGTGGAACGAGAAAATAAAGATCGTCGTTCTGAACTTCAACGTATGGAACGCCGTATTCTTCAAAAAGAAGAATCTTTGGATAAAAAATTAGACAATATTGAGCACAAAGAGGAAGCTTTACATCGCAAAGAAGCTGAATTAGCCCAAAGCCGTGAAAAGGTAGAAGCTTTGTATGAAAAACAAATGGCAGAATTGGAACGCATTTCTGGCATGACTTTCGAAGAAGCGAAAAATATCTTGTTAACGAATGTAGAACAAGAAATCCGTCATGAAACGGCGATTATGGTTAAGGAAATGGAACAGCAAGCTAAGGATGACGCGGAGAAAAAAGCGAAAGAAATTATCTCCTCTGCAATCCAACGTTGCGCAGCTGACCATGTAGCGGAAACTACCGTATCCGTAGTGGCATTGCCTAATGATGAAATGAAAGGTCGTATTATCGGTCGTGAAGGCCGCAATATTCGCGCACTTGAAACATTAACAGGTATTGACTTGATTATCGATGATACACCAGAAGCAGTTATTCTTTCCGGTTTCGATCCAATTCGTCGTGAAGTGGCTCGTATCGCATTGGAAAAATTGATTGTAGACGGTCGTATCCATCCAGCTCGTATTGAAGAAATGGTTGGTAAGGCTCGTAAAGAGGTTGACCAAACTATTAAAGAGGCTGGTGAACAAGCGACATTTGAAGCTGATGTTCACGGCTTACATCCTGAAATCGTTAAGATTTTAGGTCGTTTGAAATATCGTACTAGTTACGGTCAAAACGTATTGAAACATTCCATCGAAGTATCTCATTTAGCAGGTTTAATGGCAGCTGAACTTGGCTGTGATGTAACATTGGCTAAACGAGGTGGCTTAATTCATGATATCGGTAAAGCATTAGACCGCGAACTTGAGGGCTCTCATGTTCAAATCGGTGTTGATGTAGCTCGTAAATATCGTGAAAGCGCAGCAGTAATCAACTGCATTGGTGCTCATCATGGTGATGAAGAGTTCCAATCTGTAGAAGCTGTATTAGTAGCAGCTGCTGATGCTATCTCTGCGGCTCGTCCAGGAGCGCGTCGAGAAACATTAGAAAACTACTTGAAACGTTTATCTAAATTGGAAGAAATCGCTGAATCTTTCGAAGGCGTTGAAAAATGCTTTGCTATTCAAGCAGGTCGTGAGATTCGCGTTGTAGTAAAACCGGATAAGATTGATGAAGCTGAGTCTACATTACTCGTTCGGAATATCGTAAAACGCATCGAGTCTGAACTCGAATATCCAGGCCAAATCAAGGTCGTAATTATTCGTGAAACTCGCGTTGTGGATTACGCAAAATAATATGCAATAAGCGATAAGTATAGGCTGCAATGTTATCATTGCAGCCTATTGTTATCAAAATATTGGTAATGGTATCGTTTAATACGGCGTATAGGAATCCTTATGTATTTAGTTTGATAGATAAGGATTCCTATGATTCGTATTTAGTTTTTGTATTATTTTAATAATTTAACTAATTAAAATCTTTTACAAATAGAGGAGTTTTTATTTGTATATCGAATTAATATATATATGGGGAAGGAGGCGTTGGCTATGAGCCGATATTTTGAAAATGAGTTGATTGAACAAATCAAAGATGCTAATGATATCGTATCAGTTATATCCGAGCATGTAGCCTTAAAGAAACGCGGCAAGAACTATTGGGGTTGTTGTCCTTTCCATAATGAAAAAACGCCATCCTTTAGCGTTGCCCCTGAAAAGGGTTTTTATTATTGTTTTGGTTGCCATGCATCGGGGAATGTTATTAAATTCCTTATGGAGTTAGAACATTTAACCTTTGTAGAGGTACTAGAGCGGCTAGCTAATCGAGCGAATATTCCATTGCCAGAGGCGAAGCTTTCACCTGAGCAGCGAGCTCGAGATGAAAGGCGTAAAAAACTATATGAAGCTTGTGATTTAGCAGCCACATTTTTCCATAACTGTCTCACACAAACCTCTATGGGAAAGGTGGGGCTCGATTATTTAAAGAAGCGGGGACTTACGAAGGAAACTATAGAACAGTTCAAGCTTGGATTTGCCCCTGATGGTTGGGATAAGTTATATCGTGCCTTCCATGAGCGTGGTATTGATGATTCAATTTTATTGGAGTTGAATCTAGTACGCAAAAACCAAAAGGGACAATTCTATGATTTCTTTAGAAATCGTATTATGTTTCCTATAATGGATGGTAAAGGGCGAGTAGTTGCCTTCGGTGGTCGTGTCATGGATGACAGCACACCAAAATATTTAAACTCCCCAGAGTCATCTATCTTCGAAAAGGGTAAAATACTATTTGCTTTTGATAAGGCGTACAAATCGATTCGTCAGGAGAGACAAGCCATTCTCGTAGAAGGGTATATGGATGTTATATCAGCCCATAACCATGGCGTTACGAATGTGGTGGCCTCTTTAGGGACTGCTTATACAAGAGATCACGGTCATATCTTGATGAGACAGGCAGATGAAATTGTATTAGCCTATGATATGGATGGTGCTGGGCGCCAAGCGGCTGCTAGGGCCATTGAATTATTACAAAATACGGACTTTAAGGTGCGTGTTCTTGCTATGCCAGATGGAAAAGATCCTGATGATTATGTACGTAATCATGGTGGGCAGGCATTTAAAGACTTAGTCGGAAAGGCTGTGAAGCCCCTCGATTATTTATTGAGTGAGTCTTTAATTAAGCACGATACTAACGATACTGAAGGAAAACAAGCCGTTATGGCTGACGTGTTCCCATATATTGCAAATATAGATAGTCAAACACAGCGAGATGACGCATTAAAAACATTGGCACTGCCATTATGGCTTGATAATAGTAGCATATTTAGATACTTCCGAGATTATGTGAAAAAAGGACAAATTGAATTAGTAGATACTGCATCAGCACCTTTGCCAACACAGGATTTACCTAAGGGGGATGAGGAAAAATTATTGTCCTTAGCTTTCACTGATGGGGAAATATTATCTCATATGATGAGCTATTTGCCACTAGAAGACTTTCATAAAAATGAATATCGATGTATAATAGAAAAGATATTCTCCCTGTACAAGACAGAAGGTCGCCTAGATGAAACAGCGATTCAGTCTGTTTTAACTCCATCAGAGTATGATATTTACTCTAGATTGGTTGTGATGAGTGACGATAAATATAAGGTACAAGTGCCTGGATTAATCCGTAAGATAAGACTCCATTCATTGCGTGAACAGTATAAAGCGCATTCAATTATGGCGGATCAACTAAAACGGGCAGGAGATTCGACGTTTATTAGCGAATTACATAAATGTCAGGAAATACAGAATTTAATTAGAGAATGGTCTAAGTAAACAATACTATAAAGGAGAGCGCTGTGGCTAAGAAAGTACAAAAAAGTCAAATAGAGGAGATTGTGGAACAACTTCTTGAAAAAGGCCGTAAGACCGGTGTGTTGACACAATCCGAGATTTCAGATGCTCTTCATGAGCAGGCGGAAATTACTGCAGAACAATTAGATGACATTTATACTACGTTAGGTAAATTAAATATTGAGGTTGTTGCTGACATCGATGCAGAAGATGTAGACGAAAATCCAATTGTGCCAGAAGAAGACGCTGAAGAGGTTGTTAGTGAGAAGAGTATCTCCATCGACTTAAGCGTAGACTCTGGTGTTAATATCGATGACCCAGTTCGTATGTACCTCAAAGAGATTGGTCGTGTTCCTTTGCTTTCTGCGGACGAAGAAATCGTTTTAGCAAAGCAAATTGAAGCTGGCGCAGCAGAAGATGCTACATATAAAGACATTCAACTTGCCAAAAAGGCTAAGAAAAAATTGGTAGATGCTAACTTGCGCTTAGTTGTCAGTATCGCAAAACGCTATGTAGGTCGTGGTATGTTATTCTTGGATTTGATTCAAGAAGGTAACCTTGGTCTTATTAAAGCGGTTGATAAATTCGACTATACAAAAGGTTACAAATTCTCCACATATGCTACATGGTGGATTCGTCAAGCGATTACGCGTGCTATTGCGGACCAAGCTCGTACGATTCGTATTCCTGTACATATGGTAGAAACGATTAATAAATTGATTCGTATTTCTCGTCAGTTGTTGCAAGATAAAGGTCGCGAACCATTGCCTGAGGAAATTGCGGAAGGCATGGGGATTACTGTAGAGCGTGTGCGTGAAATCCAAAAAATCGCACAAGAGCCAGTATCCTTGGAAACTCCAATTGGTGAAGAAGAAGATTCCCATTTAGGGGACTTCATCGAAGACCAAGACGCAATTGCTCCAGATGATGCAGCTAGCTATATCTTGTTGCAAGAGCAAATTGAAGATGTATTTACATGCTTAACTGATCGTGAGCAACAAGTATTGATCTTGCGCTTTGGTTTGAAGGATGGTAAACCTCGTACATTAGAAGAAGTGGGTCAACACTTCAATGTTACGCGTGAACGTATTCGCCAAATCGAAGGTAAGGCGCTTACTAAATTGCGTAACCGCGGTAAACGCGATAAAATCAAAGACTTCTTATAAGATAAAGAATCTCGTAAGGGTTGTAATGCAGTGTTCTCTAACACTGTGTTACAGCCCTTTTGTGTTAAAATAAAGATATGATTCATCGTTTTATGCCCATGAAACAGTCATAGAAATACGGTGTACCTTGACTTAGTACTAGCCTATTCGGTATAATTAATAAGCTAGAAACTAACTGTGGGCCTATAGCTCAGGGGTAGAGCAACCGGCTCATAACCGGTCGGTCCCTGGTTCGAACCCAGGTGGGCCCACCAATTATGTTGATATCTACCGTCCTTGAGAATTCAAGGGCGGTTATTTTTATATACTTATAGTAGAGGATATTATGGAACCTAGACCTATGATGGATCGCTTAGAAGCGGTGTTTTCAATCGTGCCAAAGGCTTATGCTATTGCAGATATCGGTACTGATCATGGATACTTAGCGGTAGAACTCATTAATCGTGGTCGTGCTGAATTTGTCATCGCTGGAGATGTGCATAAAGGACCGTTAGAATCTGCAAAAGAATATGTTAAGTCCCGTGGGCTTGAGTCTAAGGTAGATTGCCGTTTAGGAGATGGTCTAAAGGTAACTGAAAAAGGCGAGCTAAATGGTGCCATCTGCTGTGGTATGGGCGGCTTTTTGATGCGCGATATTGTAGACGCAGGACCTGAGCCATTAGAGTTCTACGTGTTACAACCACAAAATGGGCAAAAAGAATTGCGTCAGTATATGGTACAAAAGGGCTATGTTATCGTTCTTGAAATTATCGTTGAAGATGCAGGTAAATTATATACTGCATTTTTAGCGATTCGCGAAGATTGTGTAGAAAAGTATACTGGTACACCAATTCAAGAAAATGTGTATGCCGCATTGCCTGAAGAATCCTTATTGTGGTCTGTGGGGGCTCTTCTTGAACAGGAACGTCCACATCTTTGGAAGAAATACATTGACTATTTGATTTACCAACGCCAATGTGCACTAGATGGTATGACTGATAAATTGAGGCATACTGGTAAATATAAGGAACTAGATGCTGAAGTGGCATTTCTTTGTAGTCTTTTAGAAAATAGATAAAAGGAAGTGAGTTATATGACAACGGTTCAACATGTTATTTCATTGATGGAACAATTGGCACCGCGTTCCTATGCTGAAACATGGGATAATGTAGGTCTTATGGTAGGTGATCGTAATGCAGTGGTCACAGGTGTATTAACGACCTTAGATGTTACAGAGGAAGCTATAGCCTATGCTATTGAACATAACTACAATATGATTGTTAGCCACCACCCATTAATCTTTAAAGGTTTAAAACAGTTATCATGCGATACGGTGCAAGGTCGTATGATTAATCAGTTGATTCAGCATAAGATTGCCGTTTATAGTGCTCATACAAATCTCGATATCGCACCAGGTGGTCTTAATGATATGTTGGCAAATCAATTAGGCCTTATTGACATAAAAGGTTTTGTTAAAACTGGTGAAGAAGTGCTATATAAGGTGACTACCTTTGTACCTGAAAGCTCTGCTGATGTGGTTCGTCATGCTATGGGGGCCGCAGGGGCAGGAAAAATTGGCAACTATGAGCACTGTAGCTTTAGTCTTCACGGTGAAGGTCGCTTCATCGGTAATGAAGCGTCTCATCCTGTCATCGGTGAAGCAGGTGTCTTAACGGTGGCACCTGAGGTACAAGTGAATGCTATCGTTGATGGTACTCATTTAAGCCAAGTGATTGAGTCTATGAAAGCAGCACATCCTTATGAAGAAGTGGCTTATGAAGTTGTGTCCTTGGTAGGGCCTTCAGCTTCTACTCAGTATTTAGGCAGAGTTGGTCGCTTGCCAAATGCATTAAATTTAGATACCTTCCGTGAATGGGTACAAGAAGCTTTACCATTGGCAAATATTCGCTTTGCAGGTATTGCACCTAAGGGAGATTCAATCTATTGCGTTATGCTCCGGAGCTGGTGCTGAATTTATTAAAGATGCGGCTCGTTTGCATGTGGATGCATATATTACAGGTGATGTGAAGTATCATGAGGCCCAAATGGCTAAGGAGTTAGGACTCCTTGTAGTTGATGCAGGGCATTTTGGTACAGAAGCTATTGTAGCTGATGGTTTGCGAGATTATTTAATCGGAACAGGTCTTTCTATTCCTGTTCAAGCTTTCACAGAGCAAAATGATTTCTTCTTTTTATAATGTTGCATTTTCTTGCAACAAATAGCTTAGCTATGATAAACTGAATTGAAGCAAGTATGAAAGACGGTTGCGAGTCCATAGGACTCGAGGAAAGTCCGAGCTCCATAGGGCAGGATGCCAGATAACGTCTGGCGAGGGTGACCTTAGGGAAAGTGCCATAGAAAAGGAAACCGCCACGTCAGTGGTAAGGGTGGAAAGGTGAGGTAAGAGCTCACCAGCAGTCTGGTAACAGGCTGGCTCGGTAAACCCCATCCGGAGCAAGACCGAATAGGGAAGGGTTAAGGGTGGTCCCGCCTACCTTCCGGGTTGTGTCGCTCGAGCGTGCAGGCGACTGTACGCCTAGAAAGATAATCGTCACCGCGCAAGCGGAACAGAACTCGGCTTATTGATTGCTTGCTTCCATATTTAGGATATAATTTATAGTAGTATATAAGATTGTAGATCTTTGTTAGGAGAACTTCATGGCAATTACAGCGATTACTAGTGTACAAGAATTTGATGAAAAAGTACTTGGCTCTAAAGGTTTAGCTATTGTTGATTTTTGGGCTGCTTGGTGCGAACCTTGCACTGTTATGCGTCCAGAGGTAGAAGCAGTGGCAGAACGCTTCGAAGGGCAAGTAGAATTCTTCAGCGTTAATGCAGAAGATAAAAATCTTCGTGGTATTTTATTGAAAGAAGACATCGATGGCATTCCATCCATGGTATTCTTCCGTGATGGCAAAATGCTTGATTCCCTTGTAGGTTACAAAAAAGCTGACGTGCTTGAGGCCCTAATTAAGGAAATCATGTAACAGGCTAATAACTGTTAAAAATTACAAAAACATAGCATATAGAGCTGTATATAAGAGAAATTACCTCTTATATACAGCTTTTTTGCTTAAATTCTATAGTTATTAGTTTTATAAAGTGTTATAATAAAGTAATAAGAATGTGATTGTTATCATGTATTTTTAACTTTATCGTCTGATATATTAAGCTTATAAAAATGATTTCTATCATATCGTTGTAGTTTATTAAGTAATATACATATATTGCGCAAAGTTGTTGTAAGGAGGCTATATTCCGTGAAGAATCGTGTAAACAGTCTATGGACACTCTTCCAAGAGCGCCGTTTGAGTCGACGCACATTTATGAAATCCTGTGTAGCACTCACCGCCATTTTAGGTCTACCACCAACGATGTTAGACACCGTTGTTAAGGCTGCTGAAACAACTGAATTGCCTACGGTAATTTGGTTACATGGTCATGAATGTACTGGTTGTAGTGAATCTTTTATCCGTTCATCCTCTCCATTTACCTCTGATGTTATTTTGAACATGATTTCTCTTGAATATGATGATACTTTGGCTGCTGCCTCTGGTGCACCGTTAGAGGAACATCTCGAAAAAATCATCAAAGAAAAAGCTGGTAAATACATCTTGGCGGTTGAAGGTGGCGTGCCACTTGACGAAGATGGTGTTTACTGCACTGTAGGTGGTCGTACATTTAAACAATCCTTGTTAGAAGCGGCTAAAGGGGCTGCAGCGATCATCGAATATGGTTCTTGTGCTTCTTGGGGTGGTATCCAAGCGGCTAAACCAAATCCAACAAACACAGTATCTGTATCTTCTGTTGTATCTGGTAAACCAATTATTAAAGTTCCTGGCTGTCCTCCGATTCCAGAGGTTATGACTGGTGTAGTAATGCACTATGCATTGTTCGGTCAAATTCCACCTCTTGATGCACAAGGTCGTCCTAAACAATTTTATGGCAATCGTATTCACGATACATGCTACCGTCGTGCCTTCTTTGACTCTGGTCTATTCGTTGAGAAATTCGACGATGATGCATCCAAATCTGGTTGGTGCTTGTACAAAGTAGGTTGTCGTGGACCTCAAACATATAATTCTTGTGGTAACTTGCGTTGGTGGAATGGTTTGTCCTATCCAATTCAATCCGGTCACGGCTGCATTGGTTGCTCTGAAAAGGGCTTCTGGGATAATGACGTATTCTATAAACGCTTACCTGACATTCCATTAGCAAATACCATTACAACTGCTGATACAATTGGTACTGTAGCTGCTGTTGGCGCTACTACAGCGGTTATTGCTCATGGTGCTGCAACCCTTATTCGCAATAAATATCTTGATATTCAAGAGGAAAAACACTTGAAAGAACAAGGTTTATGGGATGAAACGAAGCATAATAATGGAGGAGGTCACTAATGAAACGCGTAGTAGTAGATCCGATTTCCCGTATTGAAGGTCATTTACGGGTAGAAATAAAAGTTGATGAAGCAAGTGGTAAGGTAGAGGACGCATTGTCTTCTGGTACTGCTTGGCGTGGTATTGAGCTCGTTGCAAAAAACCGTGACCCTCGTGATTTATGGGCCTTTGTACAACGTATTTGTGGCGTATGTACAACAACACATGCTTTAGCATCTTTACGTGCTGTAGAGGATGCATTAGGTATTACGATTCCTAAGAATGCGAACTATATCCGCAATATTATGCATAGTTGTTTAGATGTACATGACCATATCGTGCATTTCTATCACTTACATGCTCTTGACTGGGTTAGCCCTGTAGCGGCTCTTAGTGCAGATCCAGCTAAAACAGCGCAATTACAAAATGACGTATTAGCTACTTATAATATTAGTGGTTTAGCTCCGGCAGAAACAGCATCTAAAGATTCTGCATATCCTAAGGAGTTCCCTAAAGCAACTACTGCGTATTTTGCAGCAGTACAACAAAAGGTTAAGAAAATTGTTGAATCTGGCCAATTAGGTATTTTCTCTGCTCAATGGTGGGATCATCCAGACTATAATTTATTACCACCAGAGGTTCATTTGATGGCTGTATCCCATTATTTGAATATTCTTGACCGTCAACGTGATATCGTAATTCCTCATGTTGTATTTGGTGGTAAAAACCCTCATCCACATTACATCATTGGTGGTATGCCATGCGCTATCTCCATGAATGATATGAATGCGCCTATCAATACGCAACGTCTTGCTGCAGTAGAACAATCTATTGCATTGACTAAAGACTTGGTAGATAACTTCTATGTACCCGATCTTTTAGCTATCGGCAAAATGTACGTAGAAAAAGGCATGATTGATGGCGGTGGTCTTGCGAAAAAACGCGTTATGTCTTATGGTGACTATCCTGACGATACTTATACAGGTATTTCTGATGGTGACTACCATAAAAAATGTATCGTTCGCTCTAATGGTGTAGTAGAAAACTTTGCATTAGGCGTAGATAAAGCTACATTTATCCCACTGGAAGGTAAGGACTTCATGGATCCTCAATACCTTAGTGAAGAGGTTGACCACTCTTGGTTCACATATCCAGATGGTACGAAAACACTTCATCCTATTGATGGTGTTACAGATCCTAAATTCACAGGTCCTAAATCTGGCACTAAAGAGAAATGGGAGTATCTTGACGAAGATAAAAAATACTCTTGGATTAAATCTCCAACTTTCAAAGGTAAAACTGCAGAGGTTGGTCCATTAGCAAAATATATCGTTGTATATACAAAAGTAAAACAAGGTATTATTAAAGAACCTACTTGGGCAGAAGCTATGATTGTTCGTCAAATCGATACAGTATCCCAAGTATTGGGCGTACCTGCACATGTATGGATGACAACTATGGTAGGTCGTACAGCATGTCGTGGTCTTGATGCACAAGTAGCGGCAAATATTAGCCAATACTTCTTTAATAAACTTGTATCCAATATCAAAAATGGTGATACTGCAGTAGCAGATATGACTAAGTTTGAACCAAATACATGGGAAAAAGATGCAAAAGGCGTTGGCCTTGTAGATGCGCCTCGTGGTGGTTTGGGTCACTGGATCCACATCAAGGATGGTCGCTCTGCAAACTATCAATGTATCGTACCGTCCACATGGAATGCTTGTCCTAAGACTGCAGCTAATGAACATGGTGCATACGAAGATTCCATGATTGATACAAAAGTAAAAATTGCAGATAAACCACTTGAGATTTTGAAGGTTATTCACTCCTTCGACCCATGTCTTGCCTGTGCAACCCATTTATACAATAAAAAAGGCGAAAAAATCGTTTCCGTCAATACTGATGCATTGTGTAAATAAAGGGTGGTGGACTTATGTTAATACATACTGACAAAAAGGCGTATGTCGTATTTAGTTTATGGCTGCGCATCTTCCACTGGACTATGGTACTTAGCGTAACAGCTTTATTCTGGACTGGTCTATATATTGGTGACCCAGGTTTTGCTGCCATAACAGGCAATCCGGAGCCAACCTTTGCAATTGATGGTTGGTTTTCTATGGAAACTATGCGCCGAATTCATTTCGGTGCAGGGGCAATTTTAACATTCTCCTTTATTTTCCGTATTGCTGCGGGTTTCTTTAATCGTGGTGATAGATTATTACCTAAATTCAACCAAAAACGATATTGGTATGGTCTTAAAGAAGCGATATTACACTATTTGATGATTCCCTCAAAAACATGAACATCATTGGATTCGTAACTCTTTAGCGAGAACGGCCTATATGATGGTGTATATTATGTTCTTCTTTGAAATCGTTACAGGTGCTACCATGTACGCTATGATCGATCCAAATGGCTTCTTAGGCACTCTGTTGTCTCCTTTAGTTGGCCTATTTGGTGGGGAATATAATATTCATATGATCCATCACTACATTGCTTGGGGCTTCTTATTCTTTACTATTGTGCACGTGTACATGGCGTTCCGAGAAGACGTTATGGAGGAATCTGGTGAGGTATCCTCTATGGTTTCTGGTATGAAATACTATGCTCATGATCCAATCGATATTGAGGATCTCAATGGTAAACGCCGTCGTGGCGAACGTATTGAGAAACCATCCTTTACTACATATCGTCCAAGCAACCCTGACGATCCTAGAGAAAGAGAATTAAAGAATGATGACTGATACAAGTACTGAGTTCATCAGTGGCTTGGAACAATACGCGGACTCTGAGGGTCCGCGTATTGATTTAAGTAGCCTTTATGATGATGGAAATAATGAAATTGTTCTGCTTGGAGTAGGGAATATATTACTTACCGATGAAGGGCTTGGAGTACATGTTGTAAAAGACTTAAAAGAGTCTTTTACTTTTACACCTGCCATTACCATTATTGATGGTGGCACTATGGGGATGGAATTACTGACCTATATGAGAGGTATGAAGAAAATCCTTCTCGTAGATGCAATTAATGGAGGGGAACCGCCTGGAACAGTTTATGAGTTCCCTCATAAAGAGTTAGAGCAATATTTTACTGAGCATATATCTGTGCATGAAGTAGGTATGCAAGATATTTTACGTATCCGCGCCATTCAAGAGGAGCCTCTAGAGGATGCTGTAGTCATTGGTGTAGAGCCAGAATCCCTTGAGATTGGTTTTGAACCAAGTGAGGTTGTTCAACGGGCCTTACTAGAGGTAAAAGACCGTGTCCTTAATGTACTTCGACAATGGGGCGTACAAGTAGAACCGAAATTATAGGAGTATATATGATTGAAAATTACAACAATGTAAGGGCTGTATTAAATGAATTGCGTTTAGCTCTTAAAAACTTGCGTGAGACTGGTGAAACCTATTCTATTTATATTGAAAAAACAGGCCTTACAGAGGAAGAACAAGTGGAAGTATTAGAAACCCTTGGACGTGGTCATATTACAATTAGTTTTAATGAAACTGATCAACCTGTAGAGTGGTATGAATCTCAATTCTCAGGGATTTGGATTGGTACCTTTAAAAATGGTCGCGACGACTCAATTTTGCACACTGTAGAGGTAGCAAAATATCCTGTTGTTGCTGGTGCGTACGAAGAAGATATGGAAATGGCAGAAGAGGATTTACAATCCTGGATTGATGCTGCAGGACTATAATATAAAAGGACCTTTGAAGTGGATTCCCAACTTAAACATGATTTGGGAATCCATTTTATGTTGGACTTCCTTTTCATTTGTGGCCTTTTTATATAAGTGAAACATGTATTTTTATATAAGTGAAACATGTATCATTGTAAAAGTTATGAAATTGTATTATTATATAAAGCCTCTTTTCTTTTAAGAGAGTTTTGTGGAATAAAAATTTTAATTCATAATAGTGGGGCTAAATTAATAAAATAACTAATTTTTATATGAATATAAAATGAATTAAGGGTGTTTTGGTGTGTTTGTTATCAAAAATCTATCTGATATTTTGATTAACACTTTATAAAATTAGTAATAATCATTATTCCTTAGTTCTGTAGAGAAATAAAATTATTTTATAATTACCCGCATTGAGTAAAATTTCAAATAAATAAATGTTTTATTGATTTGTTATACTTATATATAAGCTAAATGAAGCGTGTTTTTAGTGATTTTTTAAAAAGTAGCTTATTTACTGGGTTTACAAGAGGAATTTTACCTATTGTTAACCTTGGTGATTTGCCTTAATTTACTAATTAACATAAAATATGTGAGTAAAATACTTTGGAGGATTTATGTTACTTTCTATTGTAGTACCTGTATATAACGAAGAGGAAAACATAGCAATTTTCTATGAAGCCGTCACTGATGTTATGTCAGGTCTCACGTACGATTATGAACTAATCTACGTAGATGATGGATCTAGTGATTCGTCATCTATGATATTACGTGAAATTGCATACAATGATAAACATGTAAAAGTGTTATTGCTTGCTCGTAATTTTGGGCATCAGACAGCACTTACGTGTGGTCTTGATTATGCTCATGGCGATGCAGTTATTACAATGGACGGTGATATGCAGCATCCACCGGCATTGATTCCTGAACTCGTTCGGTTATGGGAATCGGGGTACGATGTGGTGCGCACCATTCGAGATTCAACTGAGGACGCTAGTTGGGCCAAATCTTTCACGTCTAAGTATTATTACAAGCTAATGAACAAGATGGCTGATGTTCCTATTGTGGAAGGTGGATCTGATTTCCGCCTCATGAATAGTAAAGCATTAGGCACGTTGAAACGGTTTAGAGAACATGGTCGTTTCTTGCGCGGTATTGTTGGAGCCTTAGGGTATAGACAAGCTGAGTTGCACTTTGTAGCTCCACCTCGATTTGCAGGGGTTTCAAAGTTTAGTGTGCGCAAAATGATTCGATTTGCTCTCGATGGGGTAACAGCCTTTTCAAGGGTTCCTTTACGGGCCGCTTTGTATGTAGGTGTACTCTGTGGTGGTATGAGCTTCTTGCTTATCTTACATCTGTTGTATGTATACATTACAGGACAAGCCTTGAATGGGTGGACTACGTTAGGCGTATCCATTTTGTTTATTGGGGGGATTCAACTCGTCGGACTGGGAATTATTGGCGAGTATGTAGGTCGTATTTTTGAAGAGGTGAAGCAACGGCCTTTGTATTGGGTTAAGTCAGCTATAAATTTTGAAGAGCATGAAGAGGCTCCGTTACTCGGACCTAGTAGTGCAGATGTATTTATGGCATCAGAGACTTATACTCACAAACGCAAAGAAGACTAGCTGTATTTGTAGATGCAAATAAATAGACGGTTAGTATATTTTGAATAAATAACTTACTTTAAAAGTTTGGAAAGGAAGCATATGAAGTCAAAATATAGTAAGGTTAAAATAACGGCATTAACATTAACTTTTGTGTGTGCCACAACAGCCATGGTTGGCGCAACAACATTACAATATGGTGATAAGGGCAAAAGTGTTACAGCGGTTCAACAACAACTAATTAAGCACGGTTATAATGCTACAGACAAAAATGGTGTATATGGTAAGGAAACGAAATGGGCAGTTCGTCTGTTCCAACAAGATCGTGGCCTTCCAGTGGACGGTATCGTAGGTCCTGCTACGTATAACGCATTGATGGGTGCTCCTCGTTCTACGAAGGCAGTATTGACTCAAAATGCAGCGACTAAAGCAGTAGCAACGAAATCCGCTTTCACAAACAATAATGCGACATCTCGTCGTATTGCTGGTCAATCCATTAATGGCAAAAACGTTAAATTAAATAATATTGCGAAAAATGAAACACCTAGCAGCATTCATGCTATCTTGGCAGAAGCTGACAAATACCGTGGTGTACCATATGTATTTGGCGGTACGACTCCAAGTGGTTTCGACTGCTCTGGTTACGTTAAATATGTATTCGAAAAACAAGGTATTTCCTTACCTCGTTTGGCGGACGAACAATATAACGTAGGTGTTGAGGTTTCTCGTGCGAACTTGAAAGCAGGGGATTTGGTATTCTTCGAAACATATGAGCCAGGTCCATCTCATTCCGGTATCTATATTGGCGATGGCAAGTTCATCAGCGCCACTTCCAGTCGTGGTGTTGCAGTAGCAGACCTTGATACAGGATATTGGGGCGAACGCTACATCGGCGCGAAACGCGTTGTGCGCTAATTTAATAACTAGCTATAAAAGAGGCTATACGAATCAATTATGTTCTGTTGATTTGTATAACCTCTTTTTCTCATTTCTAGAAATATTGAATTCTATCCTTGTATTTGCTATTGTGAAAGTCGGTAAATTCCGCATAATCTCAATGTTTTTAATAGATTTTATGTCGTTTTTACGATATAATGAAGAGTAAATAATTTTAGGAGGAATATACACATGAAGGGTAATGAGCTGCGTCAAGCATATTTGCAGTTTTTTGAAAGTAAAGGACATTTAAAATTAGATACTTTTTCTCTTATACCAGAAAATGATCCATCTTTATTATTGATCGGGGCAGGTATGGCGCCATTAAAGCCTTTCTTTACAGGGAAACTGGTACCTCCTTGTCGTCGTATTACAACAAGCCAAACATGTATGCGTACAGGTGACCTTGAGAACGTAGGTCGCACAGCGCGTCACCATACATTCTTTGAAATGCTTGGTAACTTCTCTTTTGGTGATTACTTCAAAAAAGAAGCTATCCATTGGGCATGGGAGTTCTTAACTGAGGTTATTAAACTCGATAAAAATAGATTATACGTTACTGTATATCCAGATGACCAAGAGGCATATGATACTTGGCATAAAGAGTGTGGAGTAGAAGAAAGCCACATTTCTCGCTTAGAAGACAACTTCTGGGAAATCGGTGAAGGCCCATGTGGTCCAGATAGCGAAATCTTCTTTGACCAAGGTCCTGAACATGGTTGTGATGATCCTAACTGTGCACCAGGCTGTGATTGCGATCGCTACCTTGAAATCTGGAATCTTGTATTTACTCAATTCAATAAAATGCCAGATGGTTCCTATGAGCCATTACAACATAAAAACATCGATACAGGCGCCGGTCTTGAGCGATTGGCTTCCGTATTGCAAGGTTGCAGAACTAACTTCGAAACAGATTTGATTTATCCAATTATCGAAGCTACTGCAAAACGTGCTGGTGTTACTTATAATGAAAACCCAAATACCGATGTATCTTTGAAAGTTATTGCTGACCACGCTCGTGCTGTAACAGCATTGATCTCCGATGGTGTATTGCCATCTAATGAAGGTCGCGGTTATGTATTGCGTCGTATCTTGCGCCGTGCTGTACGTCATGGTCGCTTATTAGGTATTGAGGGTATCTTCTTAACACCGCTAGTTGATGTAGTAGTAGATATTCTTGGCCCTGGTATTAAATCCATTGCTGAGAAGAAAGACTTCGTTAAACGGGTAGTTCAAAACGAAGAAGAACGGTTTAACCAAACATTGGAACAAGGTCTTGAGTTATTGAACTCCTTGATCGACACATTGGCTGCTGAAAAAGCAACTGTAGTTCCTGGTTCTGAAGTATTCAAATTATATGATACTTATGGATTCCCTTGGGAATTAACAGAGGAAATCGCATCTGAACGTGGTTTTACAATCGACCATGAGGGCTTCGAAGTTGCTATGAAAGAGCAACGTGAACGCGCTCGTGAAGCTCGTGTTAAAGAAGATGCGAAGGTAGCAACACCAGACATTACTTTCTTGAAAGACGAAGAACTTCTTGAAGATGAGTCTGTTAAAGCATCTTCTGTATTGATGGTAGGTAAAGGTGCTGAGCGTTTACAAACTGCTGCTGACGGTGATGAAATTACGATTATCGTACGCACAACTCCATTCCATGCAGAAGGGGGCGGTCAATTAGGCGATACAGGCTTCATCGTGGGCCCAATGGGTAAAGTAGAGGTTCATAACACAAAACGCTTACCAGAAGGCACAGTATACCATATCGGTACTGTTGTAGAAGGCTCCATCTCTGAAGGGGATGATGTAGCTCTTGAAGTAGATACAAACCGTCGATCTGCAATGGCTCGTAACCATACAGCAACTCATTTGTTACATGCGGCTTTGAAACAAATTTTAGGCGACCATGTTAACCAAGCTGGTTCCTTAGTAACGCCAGATTACTTGCGTTTCGACTTCACTCATTTCTCTCCTGTAACACAAGAGGAACTTGATCAAATCGAAGCCCTTGTAAATGAAGAGGTACTTAAAGCTACTGATCTTGCTATTGCTGAAATGTCCATGGACGAAGCAAAAGAAAAAGGTGCGATGGCACTCTTTGGTGATAAATATGGCGACGTAGTTCGCGTTGTAGAGGTTCCAGGCTTCTCCGTTGAATTATGCGGCGGTTCTCACGTAGGTAATACTGCCTTCGTAGGCTCCTTCCGTTTAACTTCTGAAGCTGGTATCGGTTCCGGCGTACGTCGTATTGAAGCTATTACTGGTCGTGCAGCTCTCGATGCAGCTAAACAAGATCGTTTGACCATCGAACGCATGGCGGGCGAGCTTAAAACTAAAGCACCTCAAGTAGAAGAACGTCTACATCAAGTGTTGGCAGAAGCTAAAGAAACTGCTAAAGAATTAGAACAAATTCGTAAAGAAGTTTCTGCTGCAGGTGCTGCGGATATCATTGCTGGTAAAGTCATGATTGGCGATGTTGCATTTGTAGCGGCTGCTGTAAAAGCATCCTCTATCGATGAATTACGTGACTTAGCGGATATGGGCCTTGATCAATTAAATGGCTCTGGCGTAGTCCTCGTAGGTGCTGCTATGGGTGACGATAAAGTTAACTTTGTATGTAAAGTATCTAAAGACGTTGTTGCTAAAGGTGCAAAAGCTGGTAACATCGTAAAAGCTGCGGCTCAAGTAGCTGGTGGTAATGGCGGCGGTCGTCCAGATATGGCTCAAGCAGGCGGTAAGGAACCAGCTAAATTGATGCAAGCATTAAAAGCTGGTGGTGATGAATTAACATCTATATTACAATAGGCATATAATTTTATAATTATATTTCTACCTGTTATAGAAAAAATTCATAATGCATAAAAAGTTAATGACTATGTACCTTTGATTCAAGTATAATAGTAGGCGAGGTTTCACTTTTACAAGTGAAGCCCACCAATGTAATAAAAAGGAGGGATACGATGAAAGTTTCTGATGAAACCATGCTATTCCGTAAAGTAGACGATGAACCGATGACAGCAGAAGAGGTGCTTACTCGTGTTTATCAATCTATTCAAGAAAAAGGTTACAATCCAATCAATCAAATTTTAGGTTATCTAATCTCTGGTGACCCAGCGTACATCACTAGTTATAATAATGCACGTTCTGATATTCGTCGCTTAGAGCGAGATGACTTGATTGAGGAATTGTTGAAAGAATACGCAAAGGCTAAACAATTATAATGAGAATTATGTCATTAGACGTGGGCAGCCGCACTATCGGTATTGCCTGTAGCGATGCACTGCTCATGACTGCACAAGGTATTGAAACCATTCGTAGAACATCTCTTGAAAAAGATTTTAATCGCTTACAAGAACTCATTGCTGAATATGAAGTACATGAACTTGTAGTAGGTATGCCGAAGAATATGAATGGTACAAAAGGTGAACGAGCTGAAAAGACTGAAGAATTCGTTGAAAAGATGAAAGAAGTCATCGATTTACCTGTTTCATATTGGGATGAGCGGTTATCTACGGTTATGGCTGAACGCCAACTCATTGCAGCTGACGTAAGTCGTAAAAAGCGTAAATCTGTTATTGATAAAATGGCAGCGGTTGTAATTTTGCAAGGATACTTAGATCGCTTGCAGTTCAATAAATAAATCTTTTTTTCCACAAGGAGGGTTCCAATGGTTGACCAAAACTTTGAAGGTGAAGTGTATTATTTAGAATTCGAAGATGAAAACGGCAATAAACAATACTTCACAGAAGATGTTGTTCTAAACCATGAAGGTCGTGAGTATGCAGTTCTTGTACATGTACAAGACGAAGATGCAGACCACGAAGGTCAAGATGACACATACATGATCTTGGCTAGCATCGAAAAAAATGAAGAAGGCGTAGAAGAATACGTACCTTTAGATGAAGAAGATGAAGTTTTTGAAACTCTAGTAAAATTGTATGAAGAAATGGGTGAAGACGAATAATCGTCTTTAAACATAAATCTAGCGTATTGCGTAGAGCAATGCGCTATTTTTATGTTTGGAGATAGTTAGTATTGAATTATAAACTAAGGTGTTCATTCATATTATTAGCATGACAAAAAACTATAATTGATATATCACATAAGCAGAGGGAAACAAGGTGATTAATACCCTTTTGTGTAGGGGAAATATAGAGTTTATGGTATAATAAAGTGATAAATACTGTTATGTTACAGAAAGGAACTCAAGGACGTGAGAAAAGCCTTAAGATATATTCTAATTCTTGCTATTATTGGTGTATTGATTATTGGCGGTGGTCTTGGTGCACTATACCTGATACCTAATACCTTCGCTCAAGATGATGGTACCCAAGTTTTAGTTATTGAAAAGGGTCAAACGGGCTCTGAAATTGCAGATATGCTCTTTGAAAGAGGTCTTATCCGTTCTACCCAAGGTTTTAAACTTTGGTTGTACTTGAGCGGTACTAATGACAAGCTCCAAACTGGGCACTACCAAATTCCTAATAAGGTAACTGTGCGCGAACTCATTTCTTTATTACAAGAAGGTCATGTAGAATCTATTCGTGTTACAATTCCTGAAGGATACACAGTTGGTGATATTGCAATCGTTCTTGAAAAAAATCAAATCATGAAAGCAAAGGATTTCTTAGCTGAGGCAAAGACTTATGTACCATATCCATATATGAAAGGTACAAAACCTGCTACATATCCGGTGGAAGGGTTCTTGTTCCCAAGTACTTATGAAATTCCTGTAGGAGCTACGCCTCGTGAAGTTATTCAGATGATGGCTGATGAAATGAATCGTTACCTTACACCAGCTGTAAAGAAACAAATTCAAGCGCAGCACATGAGCATTCATGACTTTGTTACATTAGCATCTATTGTTGAACGTGAGTCTTTATTTGATGCCGATCGTCCTACTATTGCGGGTGTGTTTAAAAAGCGTTTGGCTCATGGTATTCCATTACAATCTGATGCGACCATTTCCTATGTACTTGGTTACGCAAAAGAAAACGTAACAATTGGTGATACTCAACTACAAAGTCCATATAATACATATGTATCTAAAGGCTTACCACCAGGACCGATTGCTAACCCTGGTAAAAAATCTTTAGACGCAGTATTACATTCTGAAAATACAGATTACTTGTACTTTGTAGCAGATAAAGAAGGTCATAATCACTTCTCTAAAACATACGAAGAGCATTTAGCGGAAGTTAATAAGATTTATGGTGCTGATACTGCAACAAGTGCGACTCCTTCTGCCAACTACAGAAATCGCCGCACAAGCAGGTCCTAACTATGACGTAGCAGTAGCAACTACAGAGCCTGACTATAACTATAGTTCTGCAGAAGCGGTGGAAGCAGATTCTCAATATGTTGACGTCGAACCTACGTATAAATACACGCCAACAACTGTTCCAGCAGCTGAGGTTCCAGCTCCTGTACCTGCTCCAACACAAAATCAAACACCAACTCAAGTTACACCAGCTACTCCATCTTATAGTAATAGCAGTAATAATACTTATGTACCGACTACTAATCGTGCACCAGAAACGACTCCGTATGTAGCTCCAAGTACACAAGAGGTACCGCATATTGAAGTGAAACCAGCTGAATCGGTTGATCGATCTACGGTCAACGTGCCTACTGGTAATAGCAATAAATAATGTAGGAGATTGAATCTACTTTCATGACATTAAATAATATTTTAAATGAACAGCGTATTTATGCGATGATTAATGATGTACCGATTTTACGTGAATCCGAGGTTCATCTATTTGAAGAATTAATAGGTTTGTACCGGCCCACCTCTGTGTTAGAGGTGGGCACCGCCATTGGTTACTCAGCTTTATTGATGGCTCCGCTACTCGATAAAGAGGAGGGACACATTACATCTATTGAATTAGATGATGTGCGTCACGAAATGGCGAAATATTATATTAACCAATCCGATTATGCCGATAAAATTACATTGTTGAAAGGCGATGCATCTCAAGTCTTAACGGAACTCACTGGGGAATATGATCTAGTGTTCTTAGATGGTCCTAAGGGGCAATATCTAAAGCAATTAGAGCTCATTTTGCCTCATGTGAAAGAAGGAGGCGTTATCCTAGCAGACAATGTACTCTTTAGAGGCTATGTAAGGGGCGATAAGGAGCCGCCAAAACGGTTCAAAACTATCGTAAAACGGTTAAAAGAATACTTAACATATGTTGAAAATAAAGAATTGTTTAACACCACCATTTACCCTATGGGTGATGGCATGAGTGTGAGTGTGTGGAAAGGGCACAACAAATAATGGCAGAACATTTTATGGAATTGCTTTGTCCTGCAGGGAATATGGACAAGCTTAAAATGGCGATTCGCTATGGTGCGGATGCCGTATATTGCGCAGGCAAACGTTTTGGCTTGCGTGCAGGTAACTCTAATTTTCTCCGACGAGGAATTAAAGGAGGCTGTAGAATTCGTACATGCTCATGGTAAAAAACTCCATGTTACATGTAATATCATTCCTCACAACGAGGACTTTGAAGGTTTAGAGGACTATTTGAAATTCCTTGAAAGTATCGGCGTTGATGCAATCATCGTTGCCGATATGGGCATTTTTAGCCTTGCTAAACGCGTGGCTCCAGGTCTTGAACTTCACGTGAGTACCCAAGCTTCCACTACAAACTGGCACACAGTTCAAATGTGGAAAGAGCTAGGTGCTACACGCGTCGTAGCAGCTCGCGAAGTATCTTTAGCAGACCTTAAAGAAATGAAGGATAATGTAGATATCGAAATCGAATCCTTCGTACATGGCTCCATGTGTATTTCTTACTCTGGCCGTTGCCTTTTGTCTAACTACATGACAGGCAATCGCGATGCGAACCGCGGTCAATGCTCTCAATCTTGTCGTTGGAAATATTCCCTTGTGGAATCCAACCGACCTGGTGAATATTATCCAATTGAAGAAGATGAGCATGGTACATATATCTTTAACTCTAAAGATTTGTGCTTGATTCACCGCATTCCAGATTTATACGAAGCTGGCGTAGATAGCCTAAAAATTGAAGGTCGTATGAAATCTGTTCACTACTGTGCAACAGTAGCGAAAGTATACCGTACAGCGATTGATGCATATCTTAAAGAAGGTAAAGATTGGTACGTTCGTCCAGAATGGATTGCAGAATTAGAAAAAATTTCCCACCGTCCATATACAGATGGCTTTGCAGAAGGTCGTCCTGACGAAACGGCTCAAAACTATGGCAAATCTACTAATACACAAAGCCATGACTTCATCGGCTTAGTTATGGGCTACAATGAAGAAGAAAAATACGTTGATCTTGAACAACGGAACAACTTCAAAGTAGGCGATAAAGTAGAATTCTGCCAACCTAAAGGGGACCTTGTAGAAACTGTAATTGAAAAAATGACAGACGAAGATGGTAATCCTATCGACGTAGCACCTCATGCGCAAATGAAGGTTCGTATCTACATGGATACACCACTTGAGCCGTACTCCATGATGCGCCGTGAGTGCAAACCTAAAGAGGATTAATAGCTTACATATACTAATATAAAAAATCTTACATTTGAGTAGTAGTTACATTAACAATGGTGTTTAGATTATAACAGTAAGCGATATATGGAGTAGCTTTGAAGGAGGGCCTTTATGAGTGATACAGCTTTAGAACCGAGTAAATCTATCGGTGCATTTCCAGATGTACCTGACTTACCGACCTCCGGAGAGGAAGCGTATGTGTACTTTCATATAGATCCTACACATACGAACTTCATCAATCGTATCATTGAAGGCTATGAATACTTAGGTGTTATGACCTCTGTAGATACAAGTGGGCGGTGCATGTTGCGCTGTACGCCCTCTACGCGGTCATTGGCTATTGACGTATTACGTAGTTTATCTGATTATGTCACTATAGAAGAATGAGAGTATATCTATGAAACAATCTATTTTGAAACGTGCATTATTAACAGCTTGCCTTGGTGTATCTATGGCAGGTGTGGCTATGGCAGGCCCTGTAGGTCCTGTCATCATTCCTCAAGCAGGGGATGTGGTTATTATCAATCATGGCCCTGATATGACTTTCACAGGGAATATCAATTTTGATGTGGAAAGCCAAACCAATAATAATCTACAAATTGGTTCCACTGTGATTCCTAATGTTGTGTACGGTGCAGCGTTCAATAAATTGGGTGCACCAGATACAATTATCCCAGCGCAAACTTACGTATATGTAGGCACAAAAGATGGGGCGAATGCTTTCACAGAAGCTAGCGATGCTGACAAAAAAGGGGCTAACTGGAACGTAGAAACGTTGAAAAAAACTAAAGCTGGCGATGTGCAATTGGCGAGCCGTGGCATTCCTGAAAAGCCATTGGCAAATCAAGTAGCAACCATTAAAGATTCCATTATGCTTAGCGCCGTAGACCTTAGTACAACAGAGGTAGGTCGCAATAGCAAGGGCGTTCTATACATGACTGTACCTAAGGAATTGAAATTGACGGCTGATACTGCTATTCCAGAAGACGTACGGGAAACAATGCCAGCTATGTTCCGTGGCAAAATGGGTGATTCCCTCATGGTAAACCTTATGCCTCTCAATGAAGAGGAGAAACAACAATTAGCGGCAAATCCACATAATGCAAATACAATCGTATTTAACCGTGGTATGAGCATGGCGAAAATGATTGGTTCCTCTGCACGTACAAGCAAAGTGTATACATACATGAAGGACCATTACTTGAACCTCGTTATCGTAGCGAAAGATTACGACGATAATGGTGCTCGTGGCAGTGGTGTTATGATGGTTTCTAAACAAGATAACTCCAATGATGTGCTCTTAACACTTTACAAAGGCCCAGATCTTTCCAATAGTAAGTTGGAAAAAGTAATTGGTGCTATGTTATCTACAAACTTCAAACGCTTATAATTTAGCTCATGTACAGTGAGCTGTAGTACAGCTACATTGGTTAGCGTATATATGATAATCTTAATAAACGGCTCGAGTTTGATATGTACCCCTTTTAATGGACAACCCGTAAAGGGGGTACATATCAGTTATATCGGGCCGTTTTTATATGGTGTGTTTAAAGGCGTTTCTTTAATTTATAGATTTTGTGAAATTTACAGTTAAACTGTATTGAATTTTTTAATTCTCTATGATACTATAATCTAGTAAAAGTGATGCAAAGGACATGATTCTCATATCCCTGTGTGCCAGAGAGAGGCTGATGCTGGAAATGCCTTACACATATATTAGAGTTACCCCCTTTAAACTGATTTGTCGAACCTAAGTAGGCAAATACGGCCGCCACCGTTATCGGGCTTAATGAAGTGAATTAACTATACACATATATTTGTATAGGTAGTTAACTAGGGTGGAACCGCGAATGATCTTCGTCCCTTGTTTGTAGGGATAGAGGGTCTTTTTTTATTACTAAAATCCAACTATCCTAGTGTATAAATTGGAGGAAAGAAAAATGGCAGATGTAAAAATCATTTTACCTGATGGTAGTGCAAAGGAATACGCTGCTGGCACTACTCTTGGGGAAGCAGTAAAACAACTATCTAACAGCTTGGCTAAAAAAGTACTAGCTGCTAACGTAAATGGTGAATTAACAGACCTTCGCGAAGAACTCGTAGATGGTTCTGAAGTAGCTTTCTTAACATTCGAAGAAGATGGCGGTAAACATACTTTACGCCACACAGCTTCTCATATTTTGGCTCAAGCGGTTAAACGCTTATGGCCTGAAGCTAAATTGGCTATCGGTCCTGCTATCGATAAAGGCTTCTACTATGATATCGATATGGAACATACTTTGACTCCTGAAGATTTAGGCAAAATCGAAAAGGAAATGAGCCGTATTGTTAAAGAAAACTTGCCAATTACTAAATCTGTAATGTCTCGTCAAGAAGCTATTGAGTTCTTCAAATCTAAAAACGAAGACTACAAGGTAGAATTGATTCAAGACCTTCCAGAAGATGCAGTAATCTCTTGCTACTCTCAAGGCGATTTTATCGATCTTTGTGCAGGTCCTCACGTAGCATCTACTGGTAAGGTGAAAGCTTTCAAATTACAAAGCATTGCAGGTGCATACTGGCGCGGCGATGAAAAAAATAAAATGTTGCAACGTATTTACGGTACAGCATTTGAGAAAGAAAGAAGACCTTGATGCATACCTTCACTTGCTTGAAGAAGCAGCTAAACGGGACCACCGTAAACTTGGTAAAGAACTTGGTTTGTTCGTTATCAAAGAAGAAGGCCCTGGATTCCCATTCTTCTTACCAAAAGGGATGGCACTTCGCAACGAATTGGAAAACTTCTGGCGTGAAGTTCACCATGAATTCGATTACGAAGAAATTCGCACACCAATCATCTTAAATAAACAATTGTGGGAAACATCTGGTCACTGGTTCCATTACCGTGAAAACATGTACACTACAATCATCGATGATGAAGAATATGCAATTAAACCAATGAACTGCCCAGGCGGTATCTTGGTTTACCAAAACGAAATGCATTCCTACCGTGACTTCCCATTGCGTTACGCTGAACTTGGTTTAGTACACCGTCATGAATTGTCCGGTGCTTTACACGGCTTATTCCGTGTACGTGCTTTCACACAAGACGATGCTCACGTATTCATGTTGCCAGATCAAATGCAATCTGAATTGATGAAAGTTATCGAATTGTTCGACCGCATTTATAGCCAATTTGGTTTGAAATACCATGTTGAATTGTCTACTAAACCAGACAATGCAATGGGTGACGATGCCATTTGGGAAGCTGCTACAGAAGCATTGCGCAATGCTATTGAAGCAAAAGGTATTCCTTATGTAATTAACCCTGGCGACGGCGCATTCTACGGCCCTAAACTTGACTACCATATCGAAGATTCCTTAGGCCGTACATGGCAATGTGGTACTATCCAATTGGATATGAACTTGCCTGAACGTTTCCAAATCGAATATGTTGGCGAAGATGGTCAAAAACATCGTCCTATCATGATTCACCGTGCATGCTTCGGCTCCATGGAACGTTTCATCGGTATCTTAACTGAACACTATGCAGGTGCGTTCCCAACTTGGATGGCTCCTGTACAAGTTAAAATCTTGCCTATCTCTGAAAAACATGTTGAATATGCTAAAGAATTGGCAAAACAAATGCATCGCGACTATGTACGTGTAGAAGTGGATGATCGTAGCGAAAAAATTGGCTACAAAATCCGCCAAGCACAAATGGCAAAAGTTCCATACATGCTTGTGGTAGGCGATAAAGAAGTTGAAGAAGGTACAGTTAACGTTCGTAAACACGGCGGTGACGAATTAGGTTCCGTACCATTCGAAGAATTCTTCAATGCTATTAAAATCGAAATCAAAGAACGCAACTAACCTTAAAGGGATTAGTTATTTATGATGACTCTATAATAGGTAGGGGTTTGGTTCTCACTAAGTGAACCAAACTCTACCTTTTTGTTTTCCTCTAAATAAAGTTTTTAGACAATTAAATAATTCAGAAGATTAAGAAATATATATTGCATAATTTTCACTAAGCTGTATAATTAAATGTTAGTGAACTTAGTACATATATTAAGTCTACTTATATTCTCTTTAATTGTTACCTGTGAGTAGCGAAAGGAAAAAACTATGAAAGATGTAAATTCATACGGCTGGAAAGCTGTCATTGGTTCTTCCATTGGTTATGCCATGGATGGTTTTGATCTCTTGATTTTAGGTTTTATGCTAACCTTGATATCAGGTGATTTGGGTTTGACTACAGGTCAAGCTGGTTCACTTGTGACATGGACTTTAGTGGGGGCCGTAATCGGTGGTTTTATCTTTGGTACCTTGTCAGATAAGTTTGGTCGCGTTCGCGTCTTAACGTGGACTATCGTACTCTTTGCTGTATTTACTGGACTCTGTGCCTTTGCTCAAGGCTATTGGGACCTACTTATTTACCGTACAATCGCTGGTATTGGTTTAGGTGGTGAATTTGGTATCGGCATGGCATTAGCTGCTGAAGCGTGGCCTGCGAAGCACCGTGCAAAAGCGACTAGCTATGTTGCCCTTGGTTGGCAATTAGGCGTATTGGCCGCTGCACTATTAACACCGTTATTGATTCCTTACATTGGATGGCGTGGCATGTTTATGGTAGGTATTATTCCTGCCTTTGTGGCGTGGTTCTTCCGTGCGAAATTACATGAACCAGAAATTTTTGTACAAAGCAAAGAGGTAAATGAACATTCCCATAGTGAATCCTTTAAATTACTTGTGAAAGATGTAGCCACTACGAAAACATCGATTGGTGTGGCCATCTTAACATCCGTTCAGAACTTTGGGTACTACGGTATTATGATCTGGTTACCTAACTTCTTGAGTAAGCAATTAGGTTTCTCCCTTACTAAATCTGGTTTATGGACTGCCGTTACAGTATGCGGCATGATGGTTGGTATTTGGTTATTCGGACGATTAGCGGATAAACTTGGTCGTAAACCTACATTTATCCTGTTCCAAGTATGTGCTGTAGCTTCTATTTTGATTTACTCCCAATTATCTGATCCAACAGCGATGCTATTTGCTGGCGCTATTCTAGGTGCCTCTGTAAACGGTATGATGGGTGGCTACGGTGCCTTGATGGCAGAAGCGTACCCAACAAGTGCTCGTGCAACAGCTCAAAACGTATTATTTAATATCGGTCGTGCTGTAGGTGGCTTTAGCCCAATGGTGGTAGGTATGATTATCTCTATGTACTCCTACCAAGTGGCAATTGCCTTCCTTGCGATTATCTATGTAATCGACATCCTAGCAACAGTATTCTTGATTCCTGAACTAAAAGGTAAAGAACTAGAATAGGAAAAGTAATCTAATACAATTAAAAATCCTACAATTTCCGGAAATCAGAAATTGTAGGATTTTTTTAGTTTATTGATGTTAAGCAATTCCAATCCAATGCCAGTATGTAAGTGCGAATATGAGCATCATTACATAGCCGATGATAGTTAATGGAATACCTGTAGTCATAAATGTTTTTACATCAAATGTATCTGTACCGTAAGCTAGCATGCCTTGTGGCGAGTTTACTGGTAATACTAGACCAAAGCAGATCGCATATTGCATGAGCATTGTTACTCCTAAAGGGTTAAGTCCTTCTGCGCTATGGCTCATAACGATAGAGATTACAATTGGAATCATCGCTGAGGATAGAGCTGTAGCAGAGGCAAAGCCTAAATGGATAACAATAAGGAATGCAGCCATTACGGCAATTAAAATGAATACGCTCGCTGTTTCGAGGGAGAATGCATTAACAAATACTTGAGCAAGCCATGTAGCGGCTTTTGTTTTTAGTAATACTGCACCAAGACCAATGCCTGCACCGAACATTACGATAGAACCCCAGTCGATATTTGGTTGGGCAAATTTCCAATCCATAATACCGATCTTAGGGAAGAAGAATAATGCTATGGCAACAATTGTAGATGTTGTAGTGTCGATATTATGTAACTTGCCACCTGTAGCCCATAATGCTAATAACGCGATAGAAATACATAATAGTTTCTTTTCATCAAAGGACATAGGGCCAATTGCTTCACGCATTTTTGCGAGCTGTACATCACCACCGACGAGCTCTTTGAATTCTGGTTTTATAAGAGCTTGTGTTAAGAAGTATGTAATAATAACCATGATAATGGAGAACGGAGCAGCTGTAGTGAGCCAGTCAATCCAACTTACAGCACTTTTCATTTGTGTTTGCATAAAGCCAACAGCCACAAGGTTTTGAGCCGCTGCCGTTTGAATCATGATGTTCCAGAATGTATCTACCTGTATGGCACCTACCATGAGAAGAGCTGCTACGCGACTTTTACGTTCAATACCTAAGTTTTCAACAATACCGATAATAATTGGCGCTAAGCAGGCAATACGAGCCGTTGCACTTGGAACGAAGAAAGCAAGGATAAGACCTGTAATAATAACACCTAAATAAATACGGCTAACCTTCGTGCCTACGCTAGATAAAACCATCATGGCGATTCGACGGTCAAGTCCTGTTTTACGCATAGCTACGGAGATAAACATAGCTGCGCCTACAAGAATCATGGCTGGTGAAGAATAACCAGAAATGATCAGCTTCAAAGCATTGGCTGTGCCCATCGCTTTAGCAGGTGCTTCGGGACTCGGAGAGAACCCTAATAGTAAAGCGGTAAGTGCAGTAATCATAGTAGCACTTACTGGATAGGAAACAGCTGAGGTCATCCATAAGATGATGGCAAAAGCGAGTACACCAATCATACGATGACCGCCGGTAGATAAGGTTTCAGGTGTAGGTAATAATAAAATGCCACCTAGAACAATGAAAGATAAAATAAGTCCAATATTTTGAGCAGTTGTACGTCCCTTTAGAGGAGGGGAACTATTTGTTACACTCATAATAAAACTCCTTTCAATTTGTGTAATACCTATTACTGTATAATAATAAATAAGGTAAACTATATAAGCTAGACTATCCTATAAAGTTCACTATCCTATAAATTACACTATTCTATAATGTACACTATATAAGCTGAACTATTCTATAAATATTATTGTATCGTATTTTCTATAGAATTAGCTGTATAATTTATAAGAATATTGTATACATAAAGAGAGAACGGTGTCAGTAAGTATATGTAAGAGTATAATACATTTGTGACAAGTAAATAAAAAATGAGAAGGAACTCTGTTATAATGAAGTTGCTTAATCCAAACATTATAACAAAAGGAGTTTCTTCTCATGCATTCTATTATAACTGAGGAATTACGGTTTCGTAAACGAGTATGTGAATATGCTATAAAGCATGGAAATAATGCTGAAGCTGCACGCCGTTATCATACTAGTAGACAACAAGTACAACGATGGGTAAAGCGTTTTGACGGAACTATTAATTCACTTCGATTGTACAGTCGTAAACCCCATTCTCATCCTAATCAACATACTGAGGAAGAACTAATACTTATTAAGCGTATGCATTCTAAGTTTAAACATGAAGGGCTATCTCAAGTATATGTTGAGGCAAAGAAGCGGTTATGAACGCTCATATGGCTCTATGTGCCGACAATTAAGGTGTCACATTAAAGAGAAAAAGGTTGTTAAATCTGTTCCAAAAGCAAGTGGAAACCAGATCTAGTAACATATCCAGGAGAAAAGGTTCAGATTGATATAAAATACGTACCTCGTGAGAGTTTAGATTTTTCAACACAAGGAAAATCTTACTATCAACTTACAGCTATTGATGAGTTTTCTAGAAAGAGAATTCTAAAAATTATAGATGAAAAAAGTGTTACTAATACCAGTCGGTTCTTATTAAATTTAGAAGCCAAAATGGGATTTCCTATTCATACAATACAAACAGATAATGGTCGTGAATTTACAAACTATGGAGTAAGATCGAGAGTGTTTATTTGATATTGTATTAAAACGATTAGGAATAGAACATAAGACGACAAGGCCATTTTCCGTGGCAGAATGGAAAAGTAGAGCGCATCATCGAATAGATGGTGAAAGATTCTATTCTCGTAAGTTTAATAGTATGGAGAGTTTTCTAAAAGCACATAGTCGATATGCTAATAGATATAACAACATTGCACAGAAAGTCTTAAACTTTAAATCACCGAACCGTTATAACAGAGTACTTTATGAATCAAAAGGCATAAGTATTTGTCACAAATGTTTGATTACTCTAGAAAGAGAGAACGGTGTCAGTAAGTATACCTATATACAGAACTTATAATGTCTGTTATACTATAAGAGTTGTAATAACAAATTCATAGTTAAAAGCTCAATATTTTTTGTTGACTTTCACCAGTCGATTTGTTATTATAATTAAGTAATTTATGAAGCAGAGGCCATCCGCCACTCACCTAATACCATGAAGTATGAGGTTAATATAGAGAACTCTATTCGGATGGTGTTTGCCATCCGTTTTTTTTATTCTCTTGGAGGTGAAAGCTATTAGCAAGGATACACCACGTATTAATGAAGAAATTCGTGCTCGTGAACTTCGTGTCGTAGGTCCTGAAAACGAACAAATCGGCATTATGTCTGGCCGTGAGGCATTGGCATTGGCTGAAGAAAAGCATCTTGATCTTGTGGAAATTGCACCTAACGCTAAACCACCGGTAGCTCGTATTATGAACTACGGTAAATATCGTTATGAACAACAAAAACGCGAGAAAGAAGCGAAAAGAAACAAAAATCGTAACTTTAAAAGAAGTTAAGTTACGTCCACATATTGAAGACCATGACTTTTAAGAAAAAGAAAAACGCATCCAAATTCTTGGGTGAAGGTAACAAAGTAAAAGTAACCATTATGTTCCGCGGTCGTGAACTTTCTCACCCTGAACTTGGCATGGCAGTGTTGACACGTTTCGCTGAAGAACTCAAAGAAACAGCGTCTATTGAAAAAGCAGCTAAATTAGAAGGTCGTAACATGACCATGATTTTAGTAAGTAAATAATGTTTTGGGAGGATTATAATTATGCCAAAAATTAAAACTCGTCGCGCAGCGGCTAAACGTTTCGCAGTAACTGGTACTGGTGAATTCAAGCGTGCAAAAGCTTTCAGAAGCCACATTCTTGAGAAAAAATCTCCAGCTCGTAAACGTAATTTACGTAAAGCTACATTGGTTGCAAAATCTGACTACAAACGCGTAGTTAAATGCTTACCATACGCTTAATCGTTAACTATTAGATCGATAACATCGTAATTTAGGAGGAATATACAATGGCAAGAGTGAAAAAGGGCGTTACAGCTCATGCACGTCATAAAAAGATTTTAAAATTAGCTAAAGGTTACCGCGGTACACGTTCCCGCTTGTTCAAAAAAGCTAACGAAACAGTAATGAAAGCGTTGTACTACGCTCGTCGTGACCGTCGTGCGAAAAAACGCGAATTCCGTCAATTGTGGATCGCTCGTATCAATGCAGCGGCTCGCATCAACGGTACAACTTACAGCCGTTTCATCGCTGGTTTAGCTAAAGCAGGCGTTGAAGTTAACCGTAAAATGTTGGCTGACTTGGCAGTTAACGATGCAGCAGCATTCGCTAAACTTGTTGAAGTAGCTAAAAACGCTTAATAGCATAACAATACAGACTAAGGACTCTCTTTGGAGGGTCCTTTTTTGTATGGTGAAAGTATGATATAGTGAAAATACATATCGTGTTGTGTAAAAGCGGGAGAATAGAGGAGGAGTAGGTAATGGAACAGTTATTTTATCTGTTGATACCTTTAGGACTTTATTTGTTTTATTTAGGTATTAAATACACGATTCGCTTTGGTAGAGCTAAGATGCTCTATGAAATGCCCTATGTAAATAAAGAAGGCACTTTTACGTTAGAGCGAGCAGGTACTTATGGCCTATGGCTTAGTGGAAAAATGTTTACAAAGGCGCCTATTGGCGAGTTTGGTTTTAATGTAGTTGATGAAAAAACGGGAAGGACAATTCCTTTATTTCTATCTATTATGCGCGCCCGAGTTAATGGCATTACTCACTCAAGAATGGAATTATATACCTTTGATGCGGGGCCAGGTACCTATAGACTATCCGTTACAGAAGATCCCTTTGTACTAGATGCAGTTATGAAAAAAGTAGGCGATAAGGTAATTAAAGGTGTTATTGATTATAATCAATTTACTATACAAATCTACACACATACATCCTTTGTTTTAATGTTTATATCAATTTGGATGATTGTACTGGGGCTTCTTAGTGCTGTATTAGGGGGCATTCTTCCTAACATTTAGTGTGAAAGACTAGATAGTCTTGTTATTTTATATAATGAATAAATTATCAGAAAAATGAAATATAAAAGAGGACTTTTATTATAGCTTGTAGAACTAACACAGTAATGACCTATTTAAAGGTGTTTGTTAAAAGGAGACAGTATTATGGGAATCTTTAAAAAGCTATGTATGACCTCTATGTTAGGTGTTATGTTGGCGGCACCTACGTATGCAACTGTTGTTACAGGTAGTCAGTCCGATGTAAACATGGAATTAAAATATCCATTGGTATATACCAATAATATGTTTGCACAAAAGGCAATTAATACAGACATTGCTAACTATGTTTTATATGCGAAATCAGTTTATTACGATCAACATGCATATCAAGTAAAGCAAAATTATAAAGTTACCTATGAAGACGCTCAAGTAGTATCCATTTTGTTAACTACCTATCATTACCATGCTGGTAGTGCGCATGGTATGTATAACACCAAAGGTTTAGTATATAACAAGATTACGGGTCAAAGAATTCCGTTATATAACTATGTAAAAATTGCTAATCAACAACAAATAGAACGAGGCATTAACTCTGGGATTTTGCGCTTCTACAGTGAAGGTCATAAAAAAGCAGACTTACTACCTAATTGGAATGTAGAATATGTTTCTGATAACTACTACTTAAAAGGTAAAGGCGCTATAGGCCTTGTATACCAACCATATGAATTGGGACCATACTCTTATGGGAATACATTCGTTGAATTCTCACCAAAAGCCATTGAATACTTTAACCGTATGAATGGTTAGAAAATAGTATATTGGGAGATCGAGTTCTAATATAAACTTGAAATAGCATAACAGCCTGTAATACTTAGATGAGTATTACAGGCTTTAATATAATGAAAGAAATAGTTCATTATGTGATATTTTATAGTTATAAATTATAAAAGTTTATGTAAATAGATAAGAGAGAAGGAAATATAATGAAAAAAATACTTATCATTTTATTATTGTCTTGTATAGTGTTACCATTACAAATTCAGGCTATATCGATGCAAGATATAAAGAGTAATAAAAATAATATTCCTATTATTACAGGTGAGAATTCTATCACATATTTTGTAGATAAGAGTTCTATTAAAAGTATTGAAGAAGATCAATCTATTTATAAAGTTCAAGCAGTTGTATATGAGGTTGAAAATAAAAATAGTTATAGACTTAATCCATATATTCATAAGGTTATAGTTACTTATCGATATGATATAAGATATACAGTAGCTAGCATATTGCGTGTACCACAATATTCACAAGATTATTCTTTGCTTATTTATGCCAAACAAGCTGGTTCTGGTATGAGATTGACTATGAATAGTATAGAAGACTTTAATTATGAAGGTATAGCTTTTGCTAATTCTAATAATAGGGCAGAACAATACGTTGATGTAGCTTTACGTGATCCTAAATACGTAGTGGGAAATTATATTTTTAAAGAAGCATATGGCAAAAGTTTTGAAAATATGATACCAGTTAAGAACTAAATTAAAGAAAATTGTTTTATAGATCAAGTTACAATACAGTTAATATTACTATTTTATGGAGAAATGTATATGTTAAAACGATTATTACTAAGTGCTGTAATATTAAGTGCTGTTGGTGTATCTAGTTATGCTGTTGATGTAAATATTCCCGGTGCAGATTCTACAATATCAAAGGATGCGTATCAAAACTATCGGAAGGTAGATGCAACAGCTAAGAAGATGGAAGCCGATGTGGGCGATAGGGTGAGGGCAAAATATGCAAATAATATGCCTAAAAAATTGACGATAGATGAATTAGTATATTTAACGCAAGAATTAAATCATTCAGTTAACTTCTCATCTTCTGTTTTTATTCTTAAAGATAATGGAGCTAATCTAAAATTTACTTTTCCTGAGGGGACTCAGTTTGGTAAAACCATTAAGGGAGACCCATTAACTACAGAGATAAAGCACGGAAACTTTCTTTTGATTGATGGAAATCTAAATTATAACATTCGCAAAGAAAATCAAAGCACATCTACAGGTAATTCATTTTTCTATCCAACTGTTAAAAATGCAACATGGGAGATTAGCCCCACAAAAACGGGTTCATTAGAGGGGGCTATTAATTTTAAAGTTAAGGCAGAGCCTTCGGTATCGTATCGGATTACTTTTGATTTGACTAAAAAGAAAGAGGTGGAGCTGTTGAAAACACATGATCAAGAGTATGTATATAAACAGCTCATGTCTCCTTTGGTTAATTATGTGTTGCCGTCTATTGAGCCAGCTAAGCAATTACTTTCAAAAACTAAACCTATCACAATTAATGGATTTACATTCCAAACGTTGAAATCTAGTGATTTAACGTATAACGGTCCTGATAATGATGCTATTTACATTTATGATGGTAAAAGCTATCGTGAAGGCATTATGGTACGAGAATTACAGCCCAAAGAATTAGCTAAACCACATACAATAAATGCTAAATTGATACAATACTTTGCTATGTATAAGCCTTATTCTGAGTATAGACCTATTCAATATGCAACCGTTTGGAATGATGCTACCCCGGCTATTTATATGGAAGTAGAACGATCCACATCTAGAATGTACATTCAATCCTTATATGATGATAAGTACTTGTATACGCACTTTATCATGGCGGATTTAGATTATAAAGTACCGTCAAAAGACTTGCGTGATGTGGTCCAGTATGTAGATAATGCAAATGATAAAGATAAATATTCAAAAAGTTTAGCAGGTATGTCAGCTATACCAAAAGGTGTATTTGATATGACTTTATTTCCCAAAAAGCAGTAAATAATTATGAAACGTAATGACCTCATTAAATATCTACAACAAGAATACATCTGTGATATCGATTATCCATGGGAAAAATATCCTGACTATGTAGTAATCCGACGTAGAGATAATCAAAAATGGTTTGCTGGTATATTTACTATTACAGGGCATAAAGTAGGTTTAGATACAAATGAACCTATAGATGTGGTTAACCTAAAATGTGAACCTGATTTAATTCCTACCCTAATTCGTGAAAGTGGAATTTACCCTGCGTATCATATGAATAAACAACACTGGATCTCGGTGGATATTGAAGGCTATGAAGATATAGAGAAATTTAAAATGCTGGTGGATATGAGCTATCGGTTGGTGGGGCATAAGTAGTCAAATATGTTAACAGTTACTATTTTAATATTTTTCTTATCTTTTGAAAGTATATGACAAAAGCCTATAGTACATGTTTAGTACTATAGGCCTTTATCGTATTTACCATATTATCTTCTATATCCGCCGCATCCTCTAGTATTAGAATTTGGACCGCAATAGTTTTGGTTGTTATTGTTACATGGTGCATAGTTAGCATTGTTATTGCAGTTGTATTGCGTGCTAGTATTGCAATTGTACTGAGAATTATTGCATACATAATCGTAAGCAAATCCTGTGGACACTACAGCAGTCACGGCTAGGGTAGTCATGATGAGTATACGTTTAGTAAATTTCATAGTAATCACCTCCTAGTTTTTATACTTATATTATACTACTATAAGTCAAACGAAATATGATAATGTAAGGGAAACTAAAAATATCTTTATTTCTTATGCTAAAAGGCGTATACTATAGATAATAACATAGAACATATATTTGTGTTTAAAGAGAGGAGGAAGATGTATGAGTGATGATGTAAAGATATTTGAAGGTAGTCAAATTCGTTCTGTGTGGGATAATGAAAGGGAAGAGTGGTATTTTAGTGTAGTTGATGTGATAGGTTCTCTGACTGAAAGCAATAATCCGCGTGACTATTGGTATCGAGTGAAAAAACGTATGTCAGAAGAAGAGAAACGAAGTGAACTGTCGACAATTTGTCGACTGTTAAAATTGAAAGCTCCAGATGGTAAAATGCGATTAACAGATGTTGCCGATATGCAAGGTATTATAAACAGGTTGCTCAAGATGGCGGTTCTATCGCTGGTGATGCGCGTAAATCTATTGAAGATAGGACAGGTAAACCTGTTATTACATCTAAAAATGCTATAGACTTGGGGCGACTAATTAGTGATGTGGTGAAACATGATAGATGAACGACATGAACGGATGAAACGAAAACATAATTGTAGAGTGCATTTTGATGCAGATTCTTTTCAAATATTTGATTGTACAGTAGCACCAGTACACGATATACCTGATGTAATATATGAAAATCAGGAGTTTGATTTTTATGTTGAGTCTACCTATGATGTATATCTGCTTCGTATCATACATAGTCATGATTGTGTTATAAGCATTTATCCTGCAAAAGCTGATGGAATCATATATATCGTAAGTTCTATACCTGTTTCTAAAGATAATATCAAAGAGACTATTCAAAAGATTTTACATGCGTTGGAGAAATATGGATTTCCGAAATTGAAGAATCCAAAAAGTAGTATTACATTTTGTATATAGTGATGGAGTGGAGTGTTAAGAAATTTAATATTAGAATCAAATTAAAAATGAGCCAGTATTACTCTGATTGAAGTGTGATACTGGCTCATTTTTCGATATATTAAATTTTATGAGGATTTATCTCTGTTATATCAATATCAGAGATAGGTATATCTGCTACTAATTTATCTGTTTTAGATAATGTTGATTGCTCGTAGGTATAACTTAATTGATGGTTGTATATTAATTTAAAATAATCCGACAATCCTTTATTTGTACAGTAGATATAACAACCTTTTTGACCTCGTGTCATTAATGTACGATATGTATTTTTCACAATTTCATTGGCAATACGATGTGCTTCAGTGGGATTTTCTTTTAAAAGTTTCTTGATACCTTTGATAGATTGATCTGTTTTAGCACGTTTATTAATATCTACGATGAGTTTGCCATTTTCATAACGTAAATCATCGCCGATAATTACACCTACATACTCAAACTCAAGTCCTTGGGTTGTATGAATGCATCCAGCTTCATTGATAGAGTCAGGATCAATAGCATATGTATCAGAGTTACCTAGATTCCAACTAATTCCAAAATTATGTTCTGGTATTTGGATATCTTTTACGAGAGATGTCATTCGACCTTCTTTAGGCCAGTCCCAACAATAACCTGCTAGAACTCGAGATTTATTGTTTATTTCATTTTTTGCTTTTATAGCATCATACATTTCATGAGGGTTATCAAAGATTTTAAAATCATAATCACCTTCAAATCCATCATAGTTTGCAGTTTCTGCTATTTGTAGAGCATTATCAAGCCAAGCTAAATATCCATCTGAACCATTACAACGAAATTGAGATTCTAATGCCCCTTCATAGATTAAAGCATTTTGTTCTTTACCAAAGTATCGTATTTTATCGATTGTTCCGGCATCACTAAAGGTAACACGTTGATTTCTGTCGATAAAAAATACACTAAAAACAGAGGCATTGATAATTTCTTTGATTTGATCTTCACCTTGGTTTTGGAACATCCCCGATTTTTCACGCAACCTATGTGCTTCATCTACTATTGCGATTTGAAGCTCATTCTTTTTACGTGTATGAAAGGTTCCACTACTTTGGAATAAGGCCTTTATTTCAGATTTTGTATATCCTTGTTGTAACATGGCACTATATACATTTCGTGGCGCTGCATTTGCTGTAATATATTGAGCCATATAGCCTTTATGGATACATTCAGCTAACAAGTTAATGGCAACTACACTTTTACCAGTGCCAGGACCGCCACGTACTATATATACAGTTTTCTGATTATTCTTAATGGCCTCCAAAGCTGCTTTTTTTATTTGTTCAAACTCTACCTTTTGGTCATCGATTAGAACAAATTCTTTATTGCCTTTTAACATATTTAAAATAGAATCTTGAAGGGATTTTGACGGTCTTAACCTACCATGTTCAATAGATTCCATAATATTAGTAGTATCTGGCTTTGGAATATAGGTTTTGATAAAGTTACGTAAGCCATCCATTTGGCCCAATGTGAACATCGGAGAGATATCTAAAATACTGCTATAGATTGGATCACGGAGCTCAGGTGAGATACTTTCATCAAAGTTATGTAAAAAAGCACATGGATGTAGTTCAATAGGTCGAGTTTGTACATCTTCATTGAAATTTTCAATAAGGCTACAGTATGACCAAGCCTGATATGATGGGTGGGTTACTTCATGGATTCCACCACCAAGATAGGTAGATACAATATTATCTTTATCTGTTACCTTGAAAGCTTCGCCCCATTGTTTAAGCTCAACAATAACTACATGTTCTTTATCTTGTTGATCTAAACCTGTAATAATAAAGTCTACCCGTTTTTGGGTATTTGGAACAATATATTCGATGGCAACACCAGATAAGTCAGGTATAGCAAAATCACGCATAACATTAGCCATATAAGATAAAGACGTTTGCCATGAATGAATTTCAGATTCACCAACACGACGATATTTTTCTGTTAACGTTTGATGTAGTTTTTTTACCAAGACACCTTGCTCAAAATCTTGGATAAAAGATTGCTTTGTAGAAGAGTAGATAATCATATATTTATCCTAATTAGAAATGAAGGGTTTTTCATGAAGGGTGTTGAATAATATAATTATATCATTTGGAAATATAAATAGAGTAACTATTTATTTAAAGCTCTTATTAGTTCATTTGTTATAAGGGGGATAATATAATGTTAAAGAGCGTATTTAGTGATTTATTTAGGTGCATAATAAATTTTTATAATAGAATATGCAATAAAGCGGATAGCAAAATGAATAGTGAAATAATAGCTGAAAAAAATATTTTTAATATTTTAGGCCCAGAAGTTTTAGATACTAATGAAAAAATTTATACAGAAGCTATTAACTATGCCTTAGAAAATAGAAATATTAGGAATATTGCAATTACAGGCATATATGGAGCGGGTAAAAGTTCAATATGGTTATCTCATATTAAAAATTGGAAGGTAGAGAAAAATCCAATCTTTATTTCTTTGGGCAGCTATCATGAATCAATTGCTTCTAAATCAAGTCAACTTGGAGAAGCTGCACAAGAGAATCGAGTTGAAAGACAGATTATCAATCAGATATTGTCACAGATCGATAAAGATAAAATTGTATTGAGTAAGTATAATTTTAAAAAGAATATTTCTTTTTGGTCAGCGGGTTTTAAAGCACTTTTTTTTAGTCTATTCATATTGTCTGTTTTTGTTTGGTTTTATAAAAATGATATAACTGCTTAGTTGTAAATTGAAATTGAACACATAAAAAATCCATATTAGTACAAGTGATAAGATTAAAGTATCAAATTCGCAATCAATCACGAGGTACTAATATGGACTGCTCTAATCTTATCACATCATTGCGCACAAACAAACACTTAAATTTAGAGGAGCGCTTTTATCTTGAAAAACGCCTTCTTGCTGGTGATCCTATCAATACTATTGCCAAGGCATTAGGACGCTCTAGAACTACGATTTATGCTGAGAAAAAGCGTGGAACAGTGGTTCAAATTAAACAAAACAAGGCTGTTCTTATGTATATAGCAGATTGCGGTCAGCTTGCCTATGAAAGAACCCGCCAAGGTTCTTTCAACACTTTGAAAGCAGGTTCTATTGAGCCCTTTTTATCTTGGGTTGAAAACAAGGTAAGAGTCGATAAATGGTCCTTAGATGCTGCTGTTGGCTACGCCTTACGTAAGGGTTTGTTTGTACGCAATGAAATGGTGTGTACTAAAACTTTATATAACTACCTTTACCAAGGCATTTTAGGTCTTAAACCAATGGATTTGCCTTGTGTTATTCGCCATTCTCATAAGAAGCGACATAACAGGCAACACAAACGCAAGTTAGGTAAATCCATTGATCTGCGTGATGAATCTGTTGCTACCCGCGAAGAATTTGGTCATTGGGAGCTAGATACGGTCCGAGGAATAAAGAATAAAAGCGATGAAGTAATTGTTTCATTGTTAGAACGCAAGTCTCGCCTATATGTAGCCTTACGTTGTCTATCCGCTAAAGCTGTGGATGTAAAAATGACATTAGAAAATTGGTTGGAGTCTCTTAAGGCCGTTTCCGATGTATCCATGTTATGTAAAACTATTACGGCTGATAATGGCCGTGAATTTGCAGACATAAGTACATTAGAAACAGAGGATTTATCTATTTTCTTTGCTCACCCGTACTCGCCTGGAGAACGCGGTTCAAATGAACGACATAACGGACTATTACGCCGCTTTATCCCAAAAGGAACGCCCATAAAGGCTGTGTCAGAAGAAACGATTCAGCGGGCGTTACATTGGTGCAACAATTTACCCCGAAAGCTGTTGAATTACAAAACGCCTCAAGAAGTCTTCATTGAAGAAGTTAATAAAGTTATGGATTTACAGAGTGTTCAATTTCATATTGCAATTTAAGTAAAATTATTATTTATTTAGTTCTTCAATGATGGTAATGATATCTTCTGCTTTACGGGCGATGTATTTAACACCGAGCTCATGAAGTAAGGCTTCCTCTCTAAAGCCCCATGTAACACCGATGCAAAGCAAGCCAGAGTTTTCTGCCGTAGCTACATCTACTTCAGAATCGCCAACATAGATAGATTCTTCTGGCGTAGAGTTTAACTCTTTTAATGCTTGGAGTACCATATCGGGTGCTGGTTTACGTTGTAAGCCCGGTCTTTCACCTATAGCAACGGGCAATCGATTGCCAAAGTATTCTTTATTTAGGGGCGTAACACCTTCTTGTATTTTATTGGACACAATAGCTATTTTATATCCTTTTTTACGTAATAGGTCTAGCATGTCTAGAATACCATCATAGGGTGCAGTGGTATCTTTTAAATGCTCTCCGTAGTAAGCTTTGAATTCTTCAATATATGGTTCTAATTCATGATCTGCTACTGTGCTAGGTAAGCATTGACGCATTAAGTACGTTACTGCGTTGCCTAGCGCCGCTTTCACCTCAGATAAAGATTTTTCAGGAAAATTATGTTTACGCAGTACATAGTTCACGGAATTAAATAAATCTGTAGATGTATCGAGCAATGTGCCGTCGCAATCGAAAACGATAGTTGTATATTTCATAAAGGCCTCCAAATGTATATATTAACGACTCTATTATAAGACAGAAGGAGAAAAATTTCATAAAAAATTAGACTATGTTACAATTAATATACTATAGTTGAGAGTTTTAAAATTGGAGAGATACATGATTCGTAAAACAATAGCACTTTCAGTATATATCAGTTTGGTTACTGCTTTGGTAGGAGCTGTTGACGTTAATATTCCTGGTGCTGATAATAGAATTTCTGCAAATGCTTATGAAAGTTATGTACATCGCGATTCCTCAATTAAAAACATACAAGAGGGCGCATTGAAAGACTTTCAAAAGAGCAAACAGTATGCTAAAACTAAGCAATTGTACATAGAAAATGGATTGTCTGAGAAGGAAGCTGAACTAGCAATTCGAGAAAGCTATGTGGGACCCCTTAATATATATGAGGGACAAACAGAGATTATTGACCATAGTGGAAAAGGGATTCGTTTTCTTGTACCGTATATGAGTTATTATAAAGTGCAGGAAAATAATATAACTGATAAATTTACAGCCTATGATATTTTCTCTAATGATATAACAATAGGTTTAATTGTTGAGAATAAACAAAATTGGCAAAGTTCTGATTATATGGGTAAGTCCTTTGATTCGATTACGGAAGATGATTTACGTAAAGATTATGAGCGACCTATAAATATAAAAGAGTTTAAATCACTATTTTATAAGCCAGAAGATATTCACGGAGCGAGTTTTTCATATGCTGGTTTAATAGATAGCTATTGGGATTCTTTGTATGGCAAAATTAAGAAAAATAATAAAGCTCAATTTTACTCTAATTTAAATTTTGCCTTTGCGAATGATTCGATGATTCGATATCATGTAGGTCTAACTGAAGCTAAACAGGAAACGGGACAGGTAGTTAGTCCTATTCTTGTTAATTATGTGTTACCATCTATTAAACCTTTAACAGATAGCAATGTATATTCTCATACAACAAAAATAGACGGTGAAAATTTTATTTATCGCATTCTTAATGATGCAAAAGTTAGTGCCACTTTAGCAGATTTTAAAAGTGGTTTATTTTATAAAAGCCCTTCTGGTATTACACAAACTATCTTTATAGATTTCATAGCTAAGGAGCGGGGAACTGATTCTATTGCGGTAGCTAGCTTTATGGATGAGGTGATTATGAATGTAATTCAATCGCCTGAAGGCTATGTCCATTTCTCTAAACGCATTGTATGGAATGATGGTGTACCAGGTATTTTAGTGGAACAAGAGAAAGCTAATAAAGAGGGGAGAATGATATTTTATATTCAAGACGGAACAACAGCCTTAACTAGTATATTGAGTTATAATAGAAATATGTCTTATACTAAAGAACAACTTCGTAATATGTTAACTGATGTTAAGTTAGTTACTATTCCTGAGAAATTCAAGGGCAATGTTGATCTTGCTAATATTGAAGATGTAGTTAAAAAAAATTTGGAGAAGTAGTATGACGGAAATACAAGCTCTTTTATTGATAAAATCTATTCTCGAATCCGCAGATATTCACGGCATTGAAAATATTCTAGCCGAGGATTGCGAATACATGTCCACTGGTCGGGGCATTATTGGTCGCAATCGCAATGAAACGATTGAGTTCTTGTCATCTATGGCTGAGTCCATCAAGGCAGACAATGTGCCTGTTACATGTAAGGTGATGCACATTGCCGATGTGTACGAAGAGGATGCGTTATTCCGTGAGGACCGTCATGGTTTGACTGTTTCTTATGAAAGTGGCGACAATTATGTATATATGATTTTCGTAGATGTCAACGATGAGGGCCTTGTAGACCGCATCGTTTCGAGTCAGGAAAATTATAGTATTGACTATGATGATCTTCGCTTTGGTGCTGATGAAAGTGAGTATGCTTTTATTACGCCGCCAACGACTGTGAAAGATTGGCTTACAGCCTTAAGTATGTGGCTTGAAACGGCGAATGTTGATGTCGATGATTTCTATCAATATATCGATGAAGATACTCGTGTAGTATTCCAAAAGGGCGATGCTGAATCTATAACCCTTGAAAGTGGCCTCGATGTAGAGGATTATTTTGATCAGCTTATGAACCAACACTTTGATGCGGTGCCTCATATCATCCGTGATGAAGAGGATGGACTCATTTTGACATATGGTCCAATGAGTCTCATAGCTACGCTTAATGAAGAGGGAGCGCTAGCTCTTATCAGTATCTATATTGATACACGGGATGAAGACGAAGTTTCCGATGATGTAGGCTATATTGAAGAAGACCTTTCTGAGGATTATAACGAAGAGATATAACACAACAAAAGCTCCACGCCTAAGGTGTGGAGCTTTGCTATTATTTTCTTTAGTTTTTTTGAGCCGCTGCAATGAATGCATCAAATAAACGTGTTGCACTTTGATCTTTTGGTGTCATCATTTCAGGGTGGAACTGAGTAGCTACCATCCATGGGTAGGAGGAATCTTCTAATCCCTCTACAGTGCCGTCTTTAGCGCGAGCTACAACTTGTAAGCCCTTACCAACTGTTTTTACACTTTGATGGTGGTGAGAGTTTGTAACCCAAGTAGAACGACCAATTGCGCTAGCAAGATTAGTTTCGAACTCGATATCAACTGTATGCGTACCTAATTCAGGCGTTTGATTTTGAGCATGTTTTATTGTACAGGTTTCGTCGTAGCTTAAATCTTGATACAAGGAGCCGCCACGGTATACATTTAATACTTGCATGCCGCGACAAATACCAAAGATAGGAATTTGTCTTTCTTCAGCAGCTTTCAACAAAGCAAAATCAAAATGATCACGCTCAGGCCACACTTCGCCCAGTTTTTGTAATGGTTCCTCACCATAGTGCAGTGGGTACACATCATGACCACCAGATAATAGTAGGCCATCGAGATGAGCTACTGTATCTTGAATGATTTCAAGATTTGTTGTGAAAGGAATAATAATAGGGATGCCACCAGCTTCTTCAATAGAGCGAGTGTAATCAAGGTTTACATAGGAGCGTGGAAGATCTACATCAGAACCAGCGCTACCAAGTAAGATACTGCCAGAGATACCGATATATGGTTTTTTCATACTATCACCTCATGTATGGACTATATTGTATATTTGCTCTTTTAGTATAGATGATTTTTTTAATAAATCATACTACTAATTTATATAATTATAAAAGTTATGTATATATTAATACAACATAACTATAGTATCTTATTTATTTGTGTATATGTTTACTGAAAAACGTGATATGATAGACTACGAATCAACTGTTCGGGAGGTTTATTATGGTTTTTCTTACATCCTTACAGAGTATCATACCGATAGTGCTACTCATTTCGTTAGGATATTTCTTAAAAGGGCAGGGCATGTTTAACCCTACCTTTAGTGGCAATTTATCGCGATTTATCATGTCCGTCATCTTGCCGGCCGGCGTCTTTGTCTCTGTATTACATCACTTACATATGTCTGATCTATGGGACTTGCGATATGGCTTGCTCGTAGTGGGGTTGACGTATGCTATTGCGTATATCGTTGCTTTTATCATGATGAAATTGTTGAAAGTGCCTAAAGGGCGGCGCGGTATTTTTATCAATATGGTGGTGAATGATAACTGTTTATTTATAGGTTTACCTGTGCAGATTGCACTCTTTGGACCTGAAGCGTTACCATATTTCTTGCTCTATTATATTGGTAATACCATATCTGTGTGGCTCGTAGGGGTATTTTTAATCGAACTCGATCCACTTCCAACTGTGGAAAATGGTTTGGCTAATGATGAGTGTAATCGAGTTAGGGATAGCTCCTCAGTTCAGTCCACTACAGCTAAAAAGCCTAAGTTTGATTGGAGAAAGTTATTACCACCACCACTTATTGGCTTTATCGTAGCGTTGATATTCTTGTATTTCGAGATTCCATTAGCACCTATATTACATAACACACTTAATTATTTAGGTGATATGGTAACGCCATTATCTTTGATTTACATCGGTATTGTCTTACATGATGCGGGATTAAAGAGCATGAGCCTCAATAAAGATGCTATTGGTGGTATTGTAGGTCGTTTTGTGATCTCACCAATCATTATGTTTTGCGTAATTATGGGCTTACAATACGGAGCGGGTATAGTACTAGAGCCAATTGCTATTATTACATTTGTAGTGCAATCGGCTGGCCCAGTCATTGCAGTACTGCCAATCGTAGCTAACGAAGCAAAATCTGATTTGCCTTTTGCTACAGGTCTTGTCATGATTAGTACCATACTATTTGTGGTAGTTATACCCATAATAATGGAAATCCTTACGAAGATAGGGATAACGGCATAAAAATAGGTTCCTAATAGTCACATAGGTGACTATTAGGAACCTATTTCATTTTGTAAGTATATACAGCTTATCTAAAGAATCTACCGATAAGCGGCATGCTAGCACCGTCGTTTTTATCAAGGCCTTTTAGAAGAACCATGATAATAATGTAAAGCAATAAGCCTTCGATACCAGTGAGTATAAAGTTAGCCCACATAGGTAAGATATCTGTTAAATAGTGGTAACTCATAAAGATGAGTATACCCATAACACCGGCGCTAACCACGTTTTTCCAAAGTAGGGAAATATCGAGGAAGTAGCCTGTGTATTTTTTGATGTAAATCAAGTTGAGTAACGCTGCAAAGCCAATATCAGCAACGGTTGCCCACGCAGCACCACCGATACCAAGCCATGGGATAGCCGTTAAGTTCCAGTTAAGGATGACCTTGATAACTAAAGCAATACCCATATTAATTACAGGAATACGCGGCTTGTTGAGACCTTGTAAGATACCTGTTGTTACTTGGTGTACCCCGAGGAAGAAGATCGAGAACGCAGTGATTTGCGTAGCTAATTCCGCCTTAGGTGCATTATAAATCAAGGTAACTGTTGGAGCAGCAAGTACATATAATAGCACTGTAAATGGTACAGTTGCCATGAATGTTAGTCGCATAGATCCTGCAGTACGGTCATAAATACCATCATGATCGCGTTTTGCAAAGGCATGAGAGATAGCTGGAACAATGCTTGTTGCAAGGGCCGCAGTAATAATGGTTGCCAAGTTGATGAGCGGCACTGCCATACCTGTAAGGTAACCGAACAGTTCTGTTACTTCATTCATCGGGAAACCAGCATCTAAGAGGCGACGTGGTACGATGAGCAAATCGAGATTGGCTGTTAATGGCAACATGATACTTGCTAAGGAAATTGGAATGGACAATGTTAAGAGTCGTGACAAAATTTCTTTAGCTGATTCACGAGGACCATCGTAGCTCTCACCCGTGCTACTTGCCTTAGGCAATTTGTAGTAATAGTACAAGAGCACTAGGAAAGCACCAAAGGCACCGACACCAGCACCTAAGCTAGCACCACCAGCTGCCTCAGGTAAACCGTATGGCAACAAGATAGCTGCTGCACCGAGCATGACAATAACACGTAACAGTTGTTCTACAATTTGGCTGACCGCTGTTGGCGTCATCATTTCATAGCCTTGGATATACCCACGGAAGCAGGAAATCCATGTTACAAAGAATACTGCCGGAGAGAGCGCGATGATAGAGTAGTAGGCACGGCTTTCAGCAATGAGGCCACTAGAGATTAACCAATCTGCACCAAAGTACATGGCAAGACTGGCGATAAAGCCTGTAATGGTTAACATTGTAAAAGATATATTGAATACTCTCTTAGCACCACCAAAGTCGTGTAAGGCTAATCGTTCTGCCGTCAAAATAGAGATGGCAATTGGCACACCTGCGCTCGAAATTTGTAATAGTAACAAATAGATAGGAAAGGCCATCTGATAGATACCGATACCTTCACCACCTAAGATGCGAGATAGAAGAATCCAGTTAATACTACCGATGGCTTTCACTACGAAGCCGGCTATGGTGAGGATTAATGTTCCTTTTAAAAATCCGCTAGCCATAGATTATAGAGTGTTGGAAGAACCTAACACGTTTTTGATTTTGTGTGCTACCATGCCTTTAATAGCATCACGAGCAGGTCCTAAGTATTTACGAGGGTCAAATTCGGATGGGTTTTGAGCCAAGTATTCACGTACAGATGCAGTCATAGCAAGGCGAAGGTCTGTATCGATGTTGATTTTGCAAACTGCCATTTGAGCTGCTTGACGAAGCATTGCTTCAGGAACACCTTGTGCACCAGGAATGTTGCCACCGAATTCGTTACATTTAGCTACGAACTCAGGCAATACGGAGGAAGCACCATGTAATACGATTGGGAAGTTAGGCAACAATTCGCCAACTTTTTTCAAACGATCGAAGTCGAGGTAAGGGTCGCCTTTGAATTTGTAAGCGCCATGGCTAGTACCAATAGCGATTGCTAAGGAGTCTACGCCTGTAAGGTGAACGAATTCAGCAGCTTGTTCTGGATCAGTGAAGCGTGCATCCGCATCAGATACGTTTACATCATCTTCAACACCAGCCAAACGACCCAATTCTGCTTCTACTACTACGCCGTGAGCGTGTGCATATTCAACAACTTGTTTAGTAATGCGTACGTTTTCGTCAAAGTCATGGTGAGAAGCGTCAATCATTACGGAAGTGAAACCGCCGTCTACACAGTCTTTACAAATTTCGAAGGAATCGCCGTGATCAAGGTGAAGAGCGATTGGCAAATTGCTGTCTTCAAGAGCTGCTTCCACAAGTTTAACAAGGTAAATATGTTTAGCATATTTACGAGCCCCTGCAGATACTTGCAAGATAAGAGGGGATTGTTCCTCTTTAGCAGCGTCTACGATACCTTGTACGATTTCCATGTTATTTACGTTGAAAGCGCCGATAGCGTAGCCACCTTCGTAGGCTTTTTTAAACATTTCTGTAGTAGTAACTAATGGCATGTTGTCCTCCTTGGCCCTAGGGCCTGTCATATCTGTTATTAATACTGTGACTGCAGTATTTTAAGCAACTAAAAACTAGATGAAATACTAGTGTTATTGCAATCATATATCAATCAAATTAAGTATATCAAGAAACACTATAAAGGGCCAATATTTTTTGTATAACTTATGCATAAAATTTGCCTCTATTACGTGGCCCATGTGGGTAAATTTTTAGTGATTTATTGATTGTTTTATAAATTACTGTAATAGATCTTTCATATCCTTTGGCATGGCCGCACTTAGCTCAAGCCATTCATTTGTCATTGGATGGTGAAAGCTAACGCGCGCTGCGTGTAGTGCTTGGCGCTGGATATAATCCAAATGGCCACCGTATAAGTCGTCGCCTGCAAGGGGATAACCTAGTTGAGAGAGATGAACTCGAATTTGATGGGTGCGCCCTGTATGTAATAAGCACTGCACGTGCGTGAAGTGCTGTTTAAATTTCTTATTAACCATAGTTTCACTACCAGTAATAGGGTTACTATTACTAAGGGGGTTGCTATCAATAATAGTATTCTCACCATTGATTGTAGTATGCTTAATAACTCTTATATCGGTGCGAGCTGGCTTTCCTTCATTAGTACAACAGCGTTCAATGATGCTGCCTGGCTTACGACCTATAGGCCAATTAATGGTTAAAGGCACAGAGGGGAGTTTTCCCTCAACGATGGCATCGTAACATTTATGGAAGTGTGTATGCTTTTTATTAAACGCATGTTGTACTACAGAGGTTTTAGCAATGATAACAATTCCAGAGGTGTCCTTATCCAATCGATGGACCGGATGAAAGTCATAATATTGATTTGTCTTTTCGTAGTAATGTAGAACGCCGTTTGCTAAGGTATGATCTCGCACGGTCGAGGTGGGATGCATAAGAACACCAGCCGCTTTGTTAATGACCAAGATATGCTCGTCTTCATAGACGATATCTAAATCCATAGGACTGAGGCTGAATTCCTGTTCTGGCGTTAACTTCATGACAAGATGATCGCCACCGTGAACTAGAGTGTTCCATGTGGCAGGTTCATTATTAACCGTTATAATGCCCTCGTTTCGTAGACGCCGCCTCATGCGCTGTGAGAAATATGTTGTTGTTTTATTATATGATTCATAGATTGTGTGTGTACATCAGAATCTACAATCAAGTCGATTATCGTTGCTGTTTTCATAGCTTTTATTATATCAAATAAATGGTAAATGAAGAATTTTTCATCCTTTGTTGTTTTTTTGAAGGTCTATATAGTATAATTTGTGTTAATAAATTTTATATATTTTTAATATATGGCTTTGGTATAGTTATTATTGTTTTGTACCTGAGTTTAATTTGTAAAAGGAGAGGTTTATGAAACTTAACAAGAAATCCTTATTAGTCGCTTGTGTGTTGGCGGCTATGTCTACAAGTGCTTTTGCAGTATCTACAACAACATCTACTACTAGTACAACAGTGATGAATCAAGATACACCAACATCTACTAGTACTCGAGTTACACGTGAAGAACATAGTTCTACTGTATCTACATCTACAACAACGACTACAGAAAGATCTTCAAGTCGTTCTAGCAGTACTTCTGTAGGCGTAGGTGTTGGTATTGGCAGACTTGATGCCTTTGTTCCTATTTCTGGTGCTGTTAAAGAGCCGCCA
>SCPO01001355.1_pt1:0-42500 | contig 104256 bp, 85 predicted proteins | sample 6106821 | NCBI WGS metagenome assembly SCPO01 (sample SAMN10720448, study PRJNA508395) | human gut metagenome | isolation source: Participant 2 stool, 0 month | host: Homo sapiens | collected 2017
TTTCACCATGAGCTAATACATGAACGATAGTTTCTAGCGTAGCGTACGGTCTCAACAGCCATGCTCGGTTGATCTGGCTTGTTCACCACTTGGGATGGCAAGTACGGAATATGCATGAAGCCCGCCTTAACATTGCCTTTTTGAGCTGCATAATGTAGCACACCGTACATAATATGATTACATACGAAGGTGCCTGCCGTGTTAGACACTCTCGCAGGAATACCCACTTGGTGCAATGCATTAACCATATCCTTAATAGGGAGTGTAGCAAAGTAAGCACTTGGGCCATCCGCTACAACAGGTTCATCGATAGGTTGGTTGCCACCATTGTCTGGAATGCGGAAATCATCGCAATTTATGGCTACCCGTTCAATCGTAATATCTGGGCGACCGCCAGCTTGGCCTACACAAAGAATAAAATCAGGGTTGCATGTATCGGCTGCTTCTATCGCAGTTTTAACAGATGTATACCGCACGGTTGGCACCATTTGAGTCACCACTTTGTAGTCCCCGTCTGTGTAACCATCCATCGTTTTAACAGCTTCCCATGCAGGATTGATACTTTCACCACCGAAAGGATCAAAACCGGTAATCAAAATCGTTTTCATTATAGTACCTCATAACAATATCAAAGATATTATACATAAAATAGATTAAAGGAAATAGTACATTAACAGAATATTCAATGTAAGCATTACGATAGCTACAGGAATTTGAGCCTTAATAACACCGTAGGTATCCTTCATTTCAAGAAGCGCCACAGGAACAATATTGAAATTTGCTGCCATTGGCGTCATCAAGGTACCACAATAACCAGCAAGCATTGCAATAGGACCAATCACCGCTGGATTAGCACCATGACCTGCAACAAGCATCGGTACGCCAATAGCACTAGTAATCATAGCAAAGGCTGCAAAGGCATTCCCCATGATCATTGTGAAGAAAGCCATGCCAATACAATACGCTACAACGATGAGAAATACGTTATCTGCAGGAACTATGCTAGCTACCATACTTGAGATCAACTTGCCTACCCCTGCAAGGTTAAATAGATACCCAAGGGCTGCTAATAATTGAGACAAGATAGCAGTCCAACCGATAGCATCGAGAAGACGACGACCTTCATGGAAACTTTGACCGACCTTAGCTTTCGTAATATATAAGGCTACACATAGGGCAATAATAGAAGCAATGGCAAGGCCTACAAGGGCACCCAGTTTCGTGAAGAACCCGATGATGAACGTAATAATACCAACGAGCAATGCCGGAATAAAGATCACATTACCAATACGCAAGGCTTCCATTTTTTTAAAATCTATAGCAGATTCAAAATAATTCCCTTTGCCAAGTTGTTTAAATAACACAATCGCCGCCATAGCAATTACGAGCCAACCATTGATTTCTTTAGACATATAAGAGCCAAAGATAAAGGAAATACCATATAATAGCCAGAACAGACCAGTACCAATACGATGATTATGATCCTTATCGACAAAAGATTGTATGGAAAAAATAACTAAAATAATACCTACTAAAAGATATACAAAGTCTAAGAGCTGCATTTTATATATTAACTCCAACATATTATTTGCCCCCTTTCGCTAGCTCTTCTGGTGTAACAAGGATATTAAGCTCATTTGGCACAAGTTTGCCCGCTTTCATATCCGCCTCGTCTTGAGCCACACTAGCTTGAATTGTTTTATCAAAAATAAAGAATCGAATAACACTCACTATATAGGCACATATTGCTGTAGGAACTCCATATAGCACCATATCTGTAAGCTCAACATTATAGCCGAGCTGCTCCATAACACCTTTAATCAATAAAAGACCACCCGCTGCAAGGAACAAATTTTGACCAAAAAAGTTACCAATATTATCTGTAGATGCCGCTACACCACGAATCTTATCGAGTGTAGATTGAGATATAGGGCGACCTTGCGCTACCGCAGCTTCACTCATAGGAGAAATCAAAGGACGAACCATAGCTACAAGACCCGACATACTAATACCCAGAGCTACTGTTACTTGTCGAACAAATAGATATATCATGAAAATACGACCAGCTGTTGCGGCTTGAATCTTACCGATCAATATTTCTGCCCGTTCACGTAAACCGTGGCGTTCCATAATACCAATTACAGGAAGTACCAAGGCAAATAGTGACATATAACGGTTTTTTACGAAAGCCTCCCCAATAGCACCAACGATCTCGTTAATGCTCAGCCCTGCGTATAACCCCGTTACAAAGCCCGCCGCAATAACTACTAGTAGCGCATTAAAGCGTAGCATCAAACCGATGACCATCACTAAAATGCCCGATAAAATAATCATATGGACACATCCTTTCTACAAACTACCCATAATCGTATATAACTGCAAAGGCACAGTATATATATTATGTATATTATATATGAATATATTATATATCAAATAGTAATAATATCACACAATAAATCGCCCTATAATGTATTTTAATAGATTGCTACAAACCAAAACTACTAAACGTGTATTACAAGGAGATTTATTTAACTCAACTCTTTTTTGAATAAAATTGTAGTATGTTGTTTACCTCTAAAATGAACTTTATCATATGCTTTAAAGCCGAAAGATTCATACATTTTAGGCAACCACGGATGTTCCTTAGCAGTCCCAAGGTTACTGTATGTGTTTTAAATTGTTCCTTTAAAAGCTCTTCTGCATAGCCCAAGGTTTCCCGAGCATAGCCTTTTCCTTTGAACTCAGGGGCCGTTACAAAGTGAGCAATGTGTGGAAATTTATCCGGTGTAGAATATTTAATCCACGGCATACAGAACGTAATGGAGCTCACTAATTTTCCATCAATATACAATCCATATACAGGATAATTTTCGATCCACTCCTTGGATTCTTCTTCTGTAAAATCGATAGCATCGAATGTAATTGGATAGTCTTTAATCGCTGCATAGCCGTCGATTAATACCTTATGATATTCTGCTGTATCCGCTACTGTTAATTGTCTAAATTCTTTCATGGTCTTTCCCTCATATCTATGTTTTTATTCACAAACTATGTATATTTATTTGATTTATGAACGTAATTATACACCCTCGTATCAACTTGCAATATATTTACATAAATATTATATAGATTGTTAATGCCTAATATAGAATTGTACTATTAAATATAGTAATAATCCCATTTTAACGTATAAGAGAATCAATTGACATCAAGTGCATAAAGATAAAACTTTCCATATGTTATACCTATCATTAATACTTTCTACTTTTTGGCACAAAAAAACAGGATGTATCACTAGGATACATCCTGTTTTTGAGCTTTCACAAGCTCGAGGGGAAGTTGTTATCAACAATGTATTATTGGTTAATACGGGAACCGTATACGTCGCGTTGATTTTTAGGTTCGTTGTTAACGCGAACACGTTCTGTTTTATGACGATCGTTGTCAGCACCAGAAATACGATCCACACGGAAGTGGTTAAGACGAATGTTTTGTAATTCAGGACCGAATTCATTCATAGCACGTTTCATGTTGTCATCGATAGGAGCACCATTTTGAAGTGCACGGTACAACATAGTAGCGAATTCGTAACGAGTCATTCTGTAACATCGCCTTTGAATGTGCCATCAGGGTAGCCAACAAGGATACCATTGCCAGCCAATTGGCTAATGTATTGGTAAGCCCAGTGATTACGAGGAACATCTGGGAATTCAGCAGTTTTGCTAGGATCAATTGCATGTGGAGTCAAGATTTGTAACAAGTTGTTATATTTGTTTTCCATATCTTGAAGACGTGCGTTCAATTCAGCAATTTCACGACCCATAGCTACACGAGAGCGGGACTCAGGGGAACGTTTACCAAGACGAATGGATACGCCAGCGTTCAATTGAGATTCGCCAGTACCTACAGTACCACCAACGGAGAACATTGTATCTTCGTTAGGACGGTAGAAAGCGCCCAATGCAGCGGAGTTAGCATTGTGGTAGTGACCATAACCAGCAGCGATTGTCCATTTGTCATCTGGGTTGAAGTCCAATGGATGTAAAGCAGCCAATGCAGCAGAACCTGCACCTACTTTATTAACGCGTTTTTCAACAGCGCCTACACGATTATTAATATTTGTAATTTGGTTAGTTACGTTAGAAGGTACACCTTTGTTGATTTGAGTTTGTAAATCGTTTGCTACGGAGTACAATTGGCTACCGTTTACAGCATCTGTAGATGTAGCAGAAATTTCACCAGCAGCTACATTCTTAATTTGACGTTCAGCACCAGCTTTACCAACGGATACAGAACCATTAGCTGCAGAACCTACACCAGCAAAACCACCGAATGTATGGCCCGCAATTGTAGCGCTAGTTTGAGCTGTAGCTTCGCTTGTAGTGGATTTTTGACCCAACGCGATGGAGTTCAAGTGTGTTGCACTTGCATGATCACCAATAGCTACGGAGTAGTCACCAGATGCAAGGGAATCTGCACCTAATGTATTAGCACGAAGTCCAGTTGCATGTGCACCAGCACCATATGCTTGAGAATGGTCGCCAGATGCAATAGCGGAGGAGCTAAGAGCTACACTATGTGCGCCAGTTGCATGAGCAGAAGCGCCGATAGCATTAGATTTGTAACCAGATGCGATTGTTTCGAAACCGATTGCCTGTGCACGAACTTCAGATGCGTTTGCACGAGTACCAATAGCTGTGGACCATGTACGAGCAGCGTCAGCAGCATGGCCGATAGCAATAGATTCGCTCATTTCAGCTTTAGATTTATGACCTACAGCTAATGCAGAGCTACCAGAGGCAGTGTTATTAGAACCAACTGCTACGGAGTTGCTTTCCAGTTACCTGGTTTCAACGTTGCACTATCAGGTTCATTTTCATAGTCACGATCGCGGAAGTTAGAAGTAGATTCGTTTACAGTATTACCTGTACCAACTGCAATCGCATTATAACCGTCTACAGTGTTGTTGTCACCATAAACACCTGACTCCGCATTTACTGGAGCAATAGTCGCACCCACAGCAGCGATAGCGGCTAATACAGCAAATGCTAATTTTTAGAATGTTTCATTTCTCTCATCTTACACCCTCACTAAATTAAAAACTTAACCAAATTACAATACAATACAATTTTTCAACCTCTCTAGTTCCGCCTCTCTCCTCGGGCTGATAAGGAATTATTTCTAATTAATCTCTCAAATAAATACGTCCATTTCAGTTTAAGAAAAATTTATATTGTTGATTACCCGCATAGCATATCAAAGTTTTACGATATACACAACCCTTTTTTCATTCATAAAGTTCATTAATAAGTCTTCATATATCCTAAAAATAGCTTTATTACTAGCCTTTTTAAGCTATCCGGTACATTCATTATTTTTTCTTATGAGTGAAAAAAATCACAACACTGTAAGTATTTCTTACCTAATAAATCGTATAACTTATAAATAATTAATCATTCTATAAGTATTTAGAATATAATACAAACCCTCAGCAGTCCTTATTCACTCTATATTCATGAACTATTCGTGAAAGTAACTTTTATGCATATTAAATCATTATTCTTTCATTTTACACTTATTTTATATTTTATATTTAGCCAATATACATCTATACATATCAACATATATACATATCACAGCTAAAGCTTTAAAGGAATAAAGTCTACAATTTCTCCTTTGAATATCCAATGTTTTATGTATACACAACTAAAATAAAAGTAAGCCTCCTAGCTTTTCTAAAGAAAATAAGAGGCTTACTCAAATTTTTATATTAAATTATGCTAATAATGCACTTACTAGTTCTTCCGCCTTATTAAGATCAGAAGCGTCTGGGTTCCAGTTACATTTAATTTCAGGTTCCACCACAGAGAAACCATATTTAGTTAATTCTTCACGAAGTACCTTCGTAGATTCACCAGACCAACCGTAGGTACCAAATACGGCAGCCTTTTTATTTTTAAACTTCAATTCACGCAAGAAGTCTAGCCAACCAGCTACACTGGACAGTACGCTGTTCCTGTTGTTGGAGAGCCTACGGCAATCGCTTTTGATTTGAATACTTCTGTCATGATGTCGTTTTTATTTGTTTTACTGATGTTGTAGATTTTAACACGCGTATCTGGAGCTTGCTTAGAAATTTCTTCAGCAATCTTATGGGCTAATTTCTTTGTACCATCCCACATAGTGTCATATACGACTGTAATTTGGTCTTCTTGGTATGCTTGAGACCACTCATAGTATTTCTCTACGATTTGCAATGGATTTTCACGCCAAATTGCACCATGACTAGTAGCGATAATATCGATTGGCAAGTTAAGCTTTTGAATCTCTTCAATTTTAGCTTTACCAATGGAGTAAGGATTCAAAATATTAGCGTAATATTTCATCGCCTCTGCCCATAAACGACATTGATCAGCCTTATCGGCCCACAATTCTTCTACGGCGAAGTGTTGTCCGAACGCATCGTTAGAGAACAAAATATTGTCGCCAGTCATATAGGTTGCCATAGAGTCAGGCCAATGGAGCATGCGCATTTCTACGAATACCAAAGATTTACCGTTGCCGATATCTACGGAATCACCGGTCTTCACAGTTTTAAAATTCCATTCTGGATGATGATATTGACCAACCAAGGACTTAACGGCATTTTCTGTACAGTAAATCGGCGTATTAGGAATTTTTTCCATCAATGCTGGCAAGGAACCGCTGTGATCGACTTCGCCGTGATTACATACGATAAAATCAATTTTGTTTAGATCAATTTCAGCTTCCAAATTATCGATAAACTCGGAGGAATGAGGTTTCCACACAGTGTCGATGAGAACAGTCTTCTCCTCTTCAATCAAGTACGCATTTTGGCTAGACCCATTATTAATGCTGTAATCAGAACCGTGAAACTCTTGTAATTCCCAGTCGATTTTACCAACCCAAGATACGTTATTTTTATATGCTTTCTCATAATAACCTCCATTTCTGTGAAAGTATAGGTACTCACATCATTCCTTATATAGTTTTATAAAAAACCAAGGAATATGTAGAGCTTTCACAATTACAACCAAATATATGGCCCAAATGTTACATCGAACGATATAACACGAATCGGTCATTAACTATAGTTCTATTATATCGAATTCAGAAGAAATAGTCCGTATCTGCAGGTACAGATTTAAGAATTAATATAAAAAAACCACTCATAGGTATTCAAATACTATACATTAGTATATATTGATACCCCATGATTGGTTACGACTATATGCAGTTTAAATAGCGGATTATTTATGCTTCTGCTAGATAATTCAGAATAACGTCTGATTATTTATTCTCAGGCTTAGATAATCCTGGGATAGCTTTATAGATATATAATGCAATATATCCGTCAACCATGCTATGAATGATAGTACCGCCACCAACAAGAACAAATACAACGTAGATAAGGTCAATATTGGCACTGTAGTTGTAGTATAGAACAAGAGACATGCGAGCACTTCGCCAATGGCGTGAACGATGGCACAAACAAGGTTGAACACACCAAAGGATAGAGCTCCAGTTAATACGCCGGGGTGATGTTTAATATAATAGGCCCCCATCAAGGCAAAGATGATATGAGATGCAGCGCGCATAACGATAACGATAGGGAAGCCAGCTACAAAGAAACCTAGCGTAGAGCCGATAACAACACAAGCAGCCATCTTACGAGACAGGAACATTGCTAAAAATATAGGCACGTGGCTAGCCAATGTATACGAAGCCGGTGGAATGACAACTTTCAGAGGCATCATAATAGGAATCATGATAGCTAATGCCATCAATAACGCAGTAATGGTTAGATTTCGATACATGGAAGAATTCATAAAGGCCTCCTTAAAAAATATCTCGCCTAATAATTACATCTACATCTACATCTACATCTACATCTACATCTACATCTACATCTACATCTACATCTACAGTATTCTAATTTATGATATAGAAACTAGCTATAGTTTTAATTCCCTACACTGCCCCACAAGTTAAGGATGACAACACCAACTACAATAAGACCTATCCCTAATATAGTGTAAATATTATAGCCCTCACTAAACATAATAAGTCCGAAATGAGACCCGTCACACCTAGACCTACTCCAGACCAGGTAGCATAGGTAACACTGAGTGGAATATATTTCAGTACATGCGTCAATGTATAGAAAGATCCTACATAGCCAAGCACACAAGCAACGGTCTGTAACGGTCGCGTAAAGCCGTCAGAGGCTTTCAACATGGTCGTAGCAAACAGCTCAAGCCCTATAGATAAGGCAAGTAAAAATAAGATAACATAACTCCTCCCGCAAAAAAGAGAGGGACTAGCCCGCTCTTATATAATAACCTATATAATATTTCTGCATTATAATGTATATGATAAGATTTTGAAATGATTTAGCTCACTTGATGAGCTTTCAAAACCTTGTTCCCTACGATTATAAACGTTCAATAACGGCTTGTGCCATTTCTGTGGTACCAACTCGTTTTAAGCCTTCGCGGTAGATATCGCCTGTGCGGTAACCATCAACAAGCACTTGTTCAACAGCTTTTTCAATAGCGTCAGCCACTTGAGGTAACTCAAGAGAGTGACGGCACATCATAGCTGCAGACAAGATTGTACCCAATGGGTTCGCCAAGTTTTGACCCATAATATCTGGTGCGGAACCGTGAATTGGCTCGTACAATGCTGTGCCAGTACCCATGGATGCAGATGGTAAAGCCCGATAGAACCAGAGATAACAGCGCCTTCATCAGACAGGATATCGCCGAACAAGTTTGTTGTAACGATAACGTCGAACTGTGCAGGATTTACAACAAGTTGCATCGCTGTATTATCTACGTAGAAGTAATCTGTTGCGATATCTGGATTAGCTGAAGCTTTCTCTTGTGCGATTTTACGCCACAAACGAGAAGAAGCTAATACATTTGCTTTATCTACAGATACAACCTTTTTATTACGTTTGCGAGCTGTTTCCATAGCGATATCCATGATGCGCTCTACTTCGTAACGGCTATATGTTTCTTTATCCCAAGCAAACTCGTTAGCGCCTTCACCTTGTGCCTCTTCGCGTTCACCGAAGTAAATACCGCCAGTCAACTCACGAACGATAACGAAATCTACATCTTGCGAGTTCCTTTTAAGAGGAGAATACTCTTGCAAAGATGGATAGATTTTTACAGGACGCAAGTTGCAGAACAAACCAAGCTCCTTGCGAAGACCAAGGATTGCTTTCTCAGGGCGGATAGAAGGATCCACATTATCCCATTTAGGACCGCCTACAGCACCAAGCAATACAGCATCAGCTGCTTTACAAGCCTCAATCGTATCCTCAGTCAAAGGCACACCGTATGCATCAATAGACGCACCGCCCGCTTATTTTATCAATCCAATTAACCTTTACACCAGCTTTCTCAAAGCCACATCACACAGCCTTCGCTGCAGCAATAATCTCAGTACCGATACCATCACCAGGAATCAATACGATATTCTTTTCGCTCATATTACCTCTCCATATATAGTAAAAGTTGCAAACCTCATACTCTCCCCAGTGCCCTTTGCGAAGAAATCGCAATAGCACTTAATGGAACAAGAGCTGGCATATGCCTTGAGACCGACTTAGCTCGCTTTGGAGGCTCGAGGAGAGGCATATGCCAGCTCAAGCTTCGTAAAAGTCTACTTGCGGTTTTTCGCAAAGTTTACAAGACCACCGGCTGCCGCAATATCTTGAATGAATTGTGGCAACTCAGTCCCTTGGTATTGTACGTTTTAGTCAAGTTGTACACGATACCTTTAGACAAGTCTACACCGACTGCATCACCAGCGTCGATACGATCGACTTGTTCACCGATTTCAACTACTGGTAAACCGATGTTGATAGCATTACGGAAGAAAAGATACGTGCAAAGGAGTGTGCTACGATAACAGGCACGCCTTTCGCTTTGATAACGCCTGGTGCGTGTTCACGGAGAGGAACCACAGCCAAAGTTTTTACCAGCTACCATGATTTCGCCAGCTTTCACATTTGGCGCGAATGTAGTATCAATATCTTCCATCGCATGTTCAGCCAATTCGTTCCAGTCAGCAATCGCCAAGTAACGAGCCGGAATGATTACGTCTGTATCTACATCGTCGCCGTAGCGCCAGATTTTTTTGCTTTCAAAATCCATATTAAACCTCCTCAGGGCCTGCAATGCGGCCTAATACAGCACTCGCTGCCGCCACGTAAGGGCTTGCCAAATATACTTCAGAATCAACGTGACCCATACGACCACGGAAGTTACGGTTTGTTGTGGAAACAGTGCGTTCCCCTTCAGCCATGATACCCATGTAACCGCCAAGGCATGGACCACATGTTGGAGTGGACACAGCGCAGTCAGCTTGAATGAAGATGTCAATAAACCATCTTTCATCAGCTTGATCGTATACATCTTGGGAACCAGGGATTACGATGCAACGAACGAATGGAGCTACTTTGCGACCTTTGAAGATCTCTGCAGCTGCCACCAAGTCTTCGTAACGGCCATTTGTACAGGAACCGATGATAACTTGGTCGATTTTAATATCTTTGTCGATCTCGTTGATGTAATGTGTGTTGGATGGCAAATGAGGGAATGCTACCACTGGTTGCAATTTGGACAAATCAATTGTCACTGTTTGTGCATATACTGCATCAGGGTCTGGATTAATTGGTTCTACAGGACGATTTACGCGGCCTTTAATGTATGCTTCAGTAATTTCATCATATGGGAATACGCCACATTTACCGCCAGCTTCGATAGCCATGTTACAGATTGTAAGGCGGTCAGCCATAGTCATGTGTTGTACGCCTTCACCAGCGAATTCAAGGGCCATGTAACGAGCGCCGTCTACGCCGATTTGTCCGATTAAATCAAGGATTACGTCTTTACCAGTTACCCATTTGTTAGGTTTGCCGATAAGCTCAACCTTAATAGTTTCAGTCACTTTGAACCAAGTTTTACCTTCTGCCATAGCAACGCCCGCATCAGTAGATCCTACGCCTGTGGAGAATGCATTTACCGCACCATATGTACAAGTGTGGGAGTCAGCACCGATCATCATTTCCACCAGGGCCGATAAGGCCTTTTTCTGGCAAAATAACGTGCTCAATACCCATTCTACCTACTTCAAAGTAGTTTGTAATGCCATGTTCACGTACGAAATCGCGCATGACTTTCGCTTGTGTAGCAGATTGAATATCTTTGTTTGGTGTGAAATGGTCAGGTACCAAGTAGATTTTATGACGGTCAAATACAGGTTTGCCGATTTTTAAGAACTCTTTACGCGCTGGTGGGAATGTGATGTCGTTCATCAAAACAGCGTCCAAATGACATTCGATGATTTGGCCCGGCTTTACAACATCAAGACCCGCGTGGCGAGCCATATTCTTTTCAGTAATGGTCATACCCATATTATTCTTCCTCCTGTTGTTCTAGCTCCATAGCTAGGAATACTGAGTTAACTGCATTAATGTATGCGTTCACACTTGATTTAACGATATCGGTGCTAATACCACGACCATGGTACAAGCGACCGTTGTATTCTACCTTAAGGGTTGCTTCCCCAAGGGCATCTTTACCTGCTGTGATGGCACGGATTTGGTAATCTTTTAAGCTAATTGGCAAGCCAACCACACGTTCAACTGCTTTAAGGGATGCGTCTACTGGACCGTCACCTACGGCAGCATCTGCTTCTTCTCCCCATCCGGGGTCATGAGGCGAACGTCAGCGTATGCGTAGCCTTTTTCACCCAATTTGTAATATTGAGCCACAAGCTCGAATGCTTTTTTGTGATGTAAGTTATCTACTACAAGAGCGATAATGTCATCGTCGTATACTTGTTTTTTACGGTCTGCCAATTCTTTGAATTTAGCGAAGAGGTCGTTGATTTTCTCTTCTGTGAAAGATTGGAAACCAAGTTTTGCCAAATGATCGGCAAAGGCATGACGGCCAGAGTGTTTACCCAATACGAGGTCTGTTTTTTCAGCCCCTACGGACTCAGGAGTCATGATTTCATACGTTTCAGGGTTGCTCATCATACCATGTTGGTGAATACCAGATTCATGAGCAAAAGCGTTAGAGCCAACGATTGGTTTATTTGGTGGAACTACAACACCTGTTAAACGGCTTACGAGTTTAGAAACTTTCGTAAATTGTTTTGTATCAATGTTCACTTGAAGGTCGCCGAAGTAATCATGGCGTGTTTTTAAGAGCCATTACAACTTCTTCAATCGCTACGTTACCAGCCCGTTCGCCTAGGCCATTAATTGTGCCTTCTACTTGGCGTGCACCTGCTTTAATAGCGGCTAACGTATTCGCATTGGCAAGACCTAAGTCGTCATGGCAGTGAACAGAGATAATTGCATTTTCAATGCCTGGTGTATGTTCTTTAATATAGCGGATTTTATCACCGAACTCATTAGGGTTCATGTAACCTACTGTGTCTGGTACATTAATAATCGTTGCACCACCAGCAATGGCAACACCAAATACTTGGCATGCGAAATCTAAATCAGAGCGTGCCGCATCTTCACCAGAGAACTCGATTTCATCAACCTTACCTTTTGCATATGCCAATACGGATTTAACCTTATCCAATACCTCTTGGCGAGTCATTTTTAATTTATATTCCATATGAAGTTCAGAAATAGCAATGAATACATGCAAACGGCTACGTTCCGCATCTTTCAATGCATCAATCGCTTTTGTACGTCCTTTTCATTAGCACGTGCCAACGCACAAATTGTTGCACCTTTGACTTCGCGTGCAATCGTTTGTACTGCTTCAAAATCCCCAGGGATGCTGCTGGGAAACCAGCCTCGATTACGTCGATGCCGAGGCGTACTAGGCCTTTCGCAATTTCAATTTTTTCAGGAGTTTGTAAAGATACACCTGGTGTTTGTTCCCCATCACGAAGGGTTGTATCGAAGAAATATACGCGATTTTGATCCATAATCTTCACCTTTTCTATACTAATAAAACATAACGCTGTATTATATCTATCTATTGTGAAAGTTTAGTAAAATGGCCGATTTTAACGCTATTTCGGCTGAAGCCAACGTAGATACATCAAATCAGTAATTTTACTAGACTTTTACAATAAAAGCCCCTCAGAACAACTGTCGTTGCTCAAAGGGGCGTTATATTCATAACACGGTACCACCCTAATTGGGACTCGTTGCGGGTATAACGGAACCACCGTCGATGACTACTGCTGCATTCGCCACCAAAGCTCACGGGAGAGTGTCAGCGTACAACCTCTATTGCCTCGCACCAACCGGCAACTCTCTGAAAGCAGGATCTGTAAACCTTTATACCCATTCATAGCTTGTTTTTAAGATATAAAGGTATTGTACTGTATTCTATAGAACTGTGTCAACAGGATGGACATGTGAGTTTTGTGAAAACACAGTTTTATCGTTACAATTTGACATTCCCCATGATCTTATGCATACTGTAAATAAGCAGTACCAATGATTGGAGGAATTATTATGAGTGGTTCAAGCAAATTCTTCTTTATTTTATCGGGTATTGTAAGCATTATCCTGGGGATATTCTTACTCTTAAATCCCGTTATTAATCTCATAGCTTTTGCCTGGCTTTTTTCTATTATCTTTTTCGTCAGTGCGGTCAGCTCTATTATAAATTATTTTACGTTATCGTCTGAATTACGTAGCGGCTGGTATCTTATCAGCGGCATTATCAATGCTCTATTCGGTATCTATTTAATATCCGGCGGATTTGCATTCCTACCATTAGTACTCCCAATCACAATCGGCATCTGGATGGTAATTGAAGCCATCTTTATTTTCATTAAATCAAGAAAGTCCGACAGCATGGTATCACTCATGGGACGTAATGCAAAATGGCTTGCACTAATTCTTTTACTATTAGGCCTATTACTCATATTCAAGCCGATTGCTTCCGGTGAGGTATTTATCTACTTTATCGCTTTCGGTTTCTTATTTGACGGAATTTATTACATCGGTGAGGCTTTTAAAAAATAGAATATAACTAAATAATTACACTATAAGATCGACCATGTACTGCCAAATAGCTGTCATAAATTACGATGTCTATTTCGTATTTGTGGCAGCTATTTTATTTGTTTTGGCTAGCCGTCATGGTAAATATATTCGCCTACTACATTTGCAAGTGGTTAGACGCTTTTCTAGCTCTTTTATTTAGCAACTAGCCCAACGCTCTAACATTAGCGTAATAATGGGGTTATAGGACAAAATTAGTACACGCCTGTAGTAATTTAAAATCCCCTTGATAAGTACCGAGATACTCATCAAAGGGATTATATTAATTATGAAAAAGACAAATAGCCCTTCGTTATCCTAGGATCGCTATTAAATTCAAGTCACATCTTAGGCTTTAAATATAACACCATTATGCTCTAGTTGTTCCACTGTTTTTTTACCAATGCCCGGTAGCATCAATACTTCTTGTTTAGTAATTGTTTTAAAATCATCTACTATGTATAGGCCGGCTTGTGAAAGTGTAATTTGTGCACCGAACCGTATATTGTCATATACCGGATTTCCACGCAAAGCCCCACCTTTAGCAACCTCTACGGGACTCATATGAGCGGACTCGCGTTTTCCCATATAACTATCATTAGAGTACCGATTTATAACAGTTCGACCGGTAACACGTTCATACGCATCATATAGAGTCTGCCATAATGGACTTTCAAAATTCACTAATTGAGTTGGTAAAATGAGATAGCAGTATATAAGCTTATTAATTCTCGTGGGTCAGAATCTATATTGCTCACTTGGTCTACCATATACATAATAGCCTCTAAATGATCTTCTACAAAATCGTTCCAGCGCGTTGCATCTTGTAATAACCAATCAATATCTTCATATTCATCAACAAGATCTGCTAATACATCATGGGCTATCTTGCTTTCACCACACTGCAAAGCCAATAGAATATACAGCATATGCATAGGCAACATGATATCCGGAGCCTGATTAAATGCATTTTGTATATCATCGCAACATGCAAGATATCGCTGATATACCTTGCGGCCGCGATCCCAGTTGGCAGCTCCACAACAAGCAACCATCATATACACAAGAAATCCCGAATGATCTTGCTTGTCTCCGTGAAAACTGGCGTAAAGCAGGCAATCGCATCATTATACATATTATATTCTAAATATATCATCCCCATGTCGATGAGGCAACGCATATAAGGACGCGTCTCTATTATATTCCAATCTATTTTCTTTGGTTTTTTCAACGATTCTACTAGCTGTTTCAACTGATAAATTTGAAAGCTTGGATGTAACTCAAGGGCTATGAGTTCTCGTTTAGCATCTACTTCATCAGGACATAATGCAAGGATTTCATTGTATAACTTCTTTGATTCCTCAGTCGTATCAGCCTCTTCTGCAGCCTCATATAAATCACGTAATTTCATTTCTATCGTATTATTAAAATCACCACGATTATATTGAGTCATAAATGCTTCTAACAAATCCTCAATAGATTTGAAATCAGATTCATGTTCGGATACAAATTGTTTCTGTAAACGTAATAATAACTCACTATAAAAGTTAAACATAGAGTATCTCCTTATACATATGAACGTAAAAATACTACTCATATGTAATATAGCACGAGGGAATATATTAATTCTAGAGGTAATACCTCGACCTATTAATATCTCATCTGAAAATGGGTTGGCAACTAGACGATAAAAGGGTTATAGGACAAAACGTGTTGGTACTTTAATCCCAATCATTGAAAGATAATTTGTCATAGTTATGCAAATCACCCCAAGAAATGGCATCCCCCCAAGTTGGAATAGAAGCTTCTAACCTAGAGTGTTCATGTATGGTATGATATATATCAGAAATACTCTTGTTGGTCGGCATAACCTTAAGTATTTCTGCATTAGAAAGCGGGTTTGGTGAGTGCATATAGCACCACCAGAACACCGCTTTTATTCGTCTTTCAATAGACATTCCTCGATGGTAACGCAATAAACGTCTGAGTTGTGCGTTTACTCCGCCTTCAATAGGGTTATTAGTCTTCGGACATTCTTTATCCAACACCAATGTTTCATCTAAATATCGAAACATTGTCTCTGTATTAATTAATACCACTAGAGAGTTATAGGCTTTTAGTAATCGTTCATGCGTAGCTCTTAAATTATCATGACTATCACGTGTCATTTCACTTAGAAACTCTTTAAAAGTCACCCTCCAATTAAATAATCGTTGAATCCATATTTTTGCATCTTCCTGTGTTTTTACGTTATATAAATCGCTTGCTAAATCTTTTAACATAATGCCTGCTAATGTCTTAGGCCGCCTAGTAGTGTAACGATGTACTTGCCATACGGCATGAACAATACAACGTTGAAGCTTGGCGGTACGCCAAACTTTTTTTAATGCTTTTCTAAGACCAGGTCCACCATCAGAAACGACCACAATGGGGGTCGCTATTCGCTGCATAAGAGCTTGCCATGAGCGAGACTGTTCTGACCTACATAAATACCACCCTAATACATATTCACCATCATAACAGATCAAAATACAAGCTTTTTTAGCTAAGTAAATACCATCAACGAATACCACATCTCTCGAGGTTTCAATTTTGGGCGGCATAGGCCATATTTGCCAGAAATCAGCTATCTGTCTACGAAATGTACGGCCCTGCCCAGGCATGTCCTATTATGTTTCTTTACTAAATAACCAATTTAGAAATCGATGAAAACATTTAGTAGTATTATCAATAGTTTGTGTAAAGGTGATGTTACACTGCTTACAATGCCATCGTTGTGATCCAGCTTTAGTTTTCCCATATTTTTGACAAGAAAATCCACAATTTATACATCTTACCAGCATGATTATTCCCTCCACTTAGAACACGATTTTCTAAGAAGATATAACCTTATTGAAGCCAGTAAAATCAAGGATTTTGGGACTTTTTACCAACACATTTTGTCCACCCTCTAAGTTTATCAAAAGAACTTAAAATAGCGATGGAGCCAGTAATTTACTGGCTCCATCGCCTATAAAACCAACACGTTTTGTCCTATAACCCCATTCTCGTTAGTAACTAGCACAATAAAAATAGCAGGGCTGCCACCCTGCTATTTTTTCGTTCATATGAGACTATGTCACATATTGACATCCCTTGTCATATATAGAATAACACTTCACTATAGTGTAGTCAATAAATCCTCTACGCAATCACTCTTAAAAGCTTATCCACTCTAAATTCTCAAAATTATTTAAAATTCGTTTATCCATTTTTACCACTTGATTGGAAAACTCTATTCGATTATTAACAAATGAAATATCTGTATACCATTCCTTTAAACTAGCATACACTTCATTCTCTAAATCAATAATAATGGTTTCAATGGGATCCCAGGTTTTGCATCTTACAGACTCGACCATAACCATACTATTACCTATGAAAGTAACGTCCCTACCATAAATCCAAAACGGTAATACTTTCCCCTTTATAGAAATAGAATATATAGCATCTCCATGAGGTGGTTCCGTTTCATATTGCGCTTTTATATTGTACTTTTCCATTATCTCATTGCTAGCATTTTCTATATATGGCAACGTTGAAATCTTGTAATTATCTGCGTTCATAAAAGCTCCATTATTTTTAATATCAACCACAACAAAGAGGACTGTATATCGCTATTTGTGTAAAAGAGTATTTTGCTATACTTATTACGAAGAGAGTCCGTTGACGTGAGTTAGGTTCATCTCCGCGAGGAGGTGATACTATGACAAATCATGAAGTTACCTATGTAATTATCATAGTTCTGTTATCAGTAGTCACTATCATTGCACTAGTTAAGTAGTACAACGATAAACGCCTAACGTATAGAGGAGTGCAGTCCTCTAACACGTTAGGCGCCATCATAATTTTGTTCAGTTTTAGATGAGCCTAACGCCCTAATCACGTTAATGGGCTCTCTTTATATGTATATTATAAGCTAATCAAGCTTAAAAAGATAGTACAGTAATAAACTCAATTAGTACCTACACTGTTAATCATTTCTCTAGCCCGCTCAATAGAAATAGGCTCATTAAATAAGAACACATGGCTCTGCCCCGCTTGTTCCCAAGATGCTAAGTAAACAGCGTCATCTACCATTCGATAGGTTATCGTCATACCATTCACAATATCCGTCTTCTGAGGCACATAATCCTTATAATCGCCTGCAATATTACCAGATAGAGTCGATACGCGATACTTAATATACTTTGGCATATCATCTACACGGTCAAAATATGTTCCTTTTAAAAGCTCATGATAGGCATACACAACTTGTAATACATCGTGATCCACAATAGATACATGTACGGAACGTAATCCCTCTAAACCACTTGGCAACTGCGGTTTAAAGTTCAAATGTTGCTTAGCCTCATATACAGTATCAAACACCTCTAGCGATTGACCTTTACGAGTGCTTCTATAATCCTCATCAGTCATAGTACAACTTCCAAGTCTATCTGGACAAGGAAACTCATTTCGATCACCATAAGGCTGATCATAAATAGAATTACCATTAAGACGGAACCGAATCAAATCATCTGCGGAAACAACATTGATGGAACCTATAAAAGCTAGTGTAGCTAACGCACATACAACCTTTTTCATGATACATTCCCCTGCAAACAAACTACATATATTAAGTAAATTATATCATTAAAATTTAAAACAGCTATCATCATAAATCTATCCTATTTGATAGTATCTATCGCAAATCATTCTACTATTCAAAATTATTGTAGGTGTTATAATGAACTCAACAAAAGGAACAGGTGCTCATATGATACTAAATGCACTATTCCAAAACTATAGTTAGTAATTATATGGAGGAAATAATCATGACACATACACGATTAACACAACTCGTACAAGCTTTATTAGATGCACCTACAAGCAATGAAACAGTAAAGGAATTCGCTCAATCTTGGATTAATGCAGAAGGTACACCTAAACAAGAAGAACTTACAAAACAACTCGTATCCGTAGCAGAACAAAACATTGCACTTATCGACGAAGTAATCGACTATGCACGCTCTGAACGTGCTAAACAAAGCCTTGGCGAAGAAGGCGCAGCTAAACTATTACAACACGCTAAAGACCTCAAAGCTCAAGGCGCAGAATTCTGTGACTGCCAGGCCTGCGTAGCCGCAAAAAATATTATCGATTTGAAAGCGGAAATCATGTAGCTTACTATACTCCATTAAGTGGTTATCAACTCAAGGTTGATAACCACTTTTTTATATACAAAAACGGCCTCTCATGGAGAAGCCGTTTTACGGAACAATATATTTGTGAAAGCTTTACTTCCACAGTCTACTCAGACATTCTTTTGTATCCGTTGAAGCATTTTAAAGCTCACAGAGATATTAACGAAAATAATCAACAGTGTTACGAACGAATAGCCTAATAGCATATAGTTCGCCGATACCACATCATATATCTGATATGTGCAATATCCAGCCGTGACAATACCGCTGAGGACGCCCGGTATATACTGTCGAAGAAATAAGCTTTGAAATACATGCCCGATTACATGGTATATATAGGCTATGATGACGGTGCTGTAAATGTCGAAGCTTTTAAAATATATACTCAAGCCCAGCAAAATCAATAAAAGTATGAATTCCTGACAGATGATGGCATTAAATCTGAAGGGTGTAAAAGTGGCTGCTAAAAATTGTTGTTGCAGTTTAGGATTCCTTCGCATGAATCGTGGAAATAGAAGAATCTCTTCAAGTTCGTGCAATATAAAAATGCTCGGGAATAATAAGAAAAAACCATTCAGATCCATAAGATACCTCGTTCACAAGTAAAACTATTTACCACCTTTTTTTACATATGTATCAAGAACTCTTATTTCCCGTAAATAATCTCGTTCAACAGGACTAATAGTTTGATTCTGGTATTTTTGATATTCAGAAAGGACCTTCGCTTGCATTTGTTGATGAGATATATGTCCCTTATCTTGTAATACAGCTTCGCCTGTAGCTGACAAAATCGCATCTATATGCTTTATCCAATCAGCCATTGTCATAGGGACTTCACGCTGGGCCTGTCTTTCCGCAAAATCCAAGTATCCTGAAACTAATTGATTGAGCCCTTGTAATTCTTTTTCTGTAAGATAATTTTTAGCAATTTGAGCCTCTTTCAATGTAGGTAATTCTCCTTTGAAAGTAGTCAATCCCATAAACTCTTTTTTGCTATCTACACGTTTATAAATAACTTCACTAGCCGTATTATGATGAACAGCAAAATGCATCTTATTTTGTACTGTAGCAAAAAATAATTTTGCTTCTACAGATACTGGATTATAATCAACAGCAGTAGAAAACAAATCCAACACTTGACGATAAAAAACTTTTTCACTAGAACGGATATCTCGAATCCGATCTAATAACTCTTTAAAGTAACTGCCACCGCCTAATTCTTTCAGCCGTTCATCATCAATAGCGAATCCCTTTATCAAATAATCCTTCAATACGGTTGAAGCATATTTTCTAAATTGAATTCCTCGCGGCGAACGAACACGATATCCTATGGCTAAAATCATATCAAGATTATAATAAGCTAATTTTCTTTCAACAGTCCGAGTACCTTCATTTTGAACTGTCAACTTATAGTTGACAGTTTCTTCTTCAGACAATTCCAAATCTTGAAATATAGATTTAATATGCTTGCTAATATTTTGTTTTGTCATTTGAAATAATTCTGCTATTTCACTTTGACTTAACCAAACAGAACCATCATCAAGTATAAGATTTATTTTAGCTTTTCCATCTTCAGTATTATAAATAATTATATTATTCATCTGAAAGCCTTTCTACCATTACGCCCATAGTAATTCAATATATGTATATTAAATCTTAAAATTAGTATATGTTAAATTAAAAGAAGCCTTCTATATTACTATCATTGTAACACAGAAGGCTCAAGAATTTATCCACTATTAAATTTTTAAAACTGCATTGATTTAACTTGCACACGCAGTACAGTTTTCAATTTAGCGGGCTCCACCTTTCGCGTATCAGACAAGTAGATTTCCCGATGCCACTCGTCGTTAGCACGTTGCAAATTATGAGCAGAGCAGAATTCATCCACTTTCACAAACGATTCCGGTTCATTATCATAAGGCCCGACATGCAATATCTGCACGCAATCTCCATCCTCTATCGATTCAAGCCGCACGTCCTTAAATCGAGGCAACGATTTTTTCTTGGACACATTAATAATGGCGCCCTCCAACACATCAGGAGTCACAAAATCAGGTTGTCTGATCATCACCCGATATTGCAGATTATTCTTATCAAACTGCTCCGTATGCTCGATCTGCTTCCAAAGCGCCTCCAGCGGATACACCGTGTAATCAAAGTATCCATCCGGCGTACGCCTTTTTTTCGGCAACATCTCCCGTAGGACAACGAATATAACGCCTCGATATCATCGGCAAAGGCCGCATGATTAGGATTTCCCACGCCATCCAACACGAGGAACTTCATGCTCGGCACCGCAATCTGTACCGCCTGCTGCTTGGGACAATACAATTCCTTTTCGCACTTGTGCCATTCATGCTTTACTGCTGTCATAGTTAACCCCTCTTTCTGAAAAAAATATATGATTTCTTTTATCGTAAGGGAGGATTATGAAAGATAATTAAGAGCCCCTATGCCAAAGCATAGGGGCTCTTTTCACACACTCGCTTCCACAAGTGATTTTGTATATGGGTGTACCGCTTCTTTAAGTCGTTTTGATTCGATAGTCTCTACGATTTGCCCATCTTTCATAACGATGATTCGGTCTGTTACGGCTTGTAATAGTCCGATGTCATGGCTGACGAATACGTAGCCGAAGGGTTGTTCCCTGTGAAGTTTTTGTAATAAATCTAGTACCAGCTTTTGATTCACCGCATCAAGGGCTGATGTAGGTTCATCAAAGAGTACTAGCTTTGGGTTCATCAACATGATCCGTGCCAATACGACACGTTGTAGCTGACCACCGCTGACTTCGTGAGGGTATTTATACACCGTATTTTCTGGCAAGTCTACTCGTTGCATCCATTTGCGGATATCTTCCTTTGCAGCGGCTATATCCATAAGCCCATAGTTGATATACGGCTCTAAGAGAAATGCTTCTAAGTTCATTCTAGGCGGAATCACCGCCAAGGGATTTTGGAACATCATCTGCATAGAACGATATATTTCTGTATGATTTTGAATGGAATGGATTTCCTCACCAAAGAGTCGCAAGATGCCAGATGTAGGTTTTTCTAGCATAGCAATCATCCTGAGCAATGTACTTTTACCAGAACCACTACCACCAGCAATACCTACCCGTTCATTGGGAGCCACGGAAAAGGATACGTTATCTACAGCGCGGACCGTATGATTGTGGTTTGTATATTGTTTACAGATATTCTCGAGTTGAATCATACTACACCACTTTCATTACAGAATCTAACAAAATACGAGTATACTCATCTTTTGGGCATGCCATAACTTCTTCGGTGGAGCCTACTTCAACAAGCTGTCCCTTATTCATAACGCCAATGCTATTGGCAATTCGTGCGGCCGACTTGATATTATGAGTTACGATAATCACCGTTGCTCCAAGAGCTTGTGTTACCTCTTTCATAAGGTCCAATACAGAGGCTTGCACGAGCATGTCTAAGGCACTAGTTGGTTCATCAGCAAATACGATGCTAGGCTTTAAGATAAGACTTAAAGCTATAGCTAGTCGCTGTTGCATACCACCGCTCAGTTGAAACGGATAGGACTGTAAAATCCGCTCACCATCATTGAGATGAACTAACTTCAACATGTCGATGACGCGAGCTATTTCATAGCTTTCACCATGAGCACGGAATAAATCCTTGAAGTGATTTTCTACGGTGCGATTTGGATTTAGATAGGCGCTAGGATTTTGAAAGATCATAGAAATCTTGGTGCCCCGCAATTGTCGCCAATCACTAGCCTTCAAGGTAGAAACATCTGTACCATTTAAAAGGATTTGACCACTAATACTAGCTTGTTTCAACATGCCAAAGGCAGCGCGAACTAACGTAGATTTACCAGAGCCACTTTCACCAACGATGGCAAAGACCTCACCAGTAGGCACAGAGAAGGATACATTCCGTACTGCTTGCTCCGAACCGTATGAAATCGATACATTATCAAATACGATACAATCAGATTTATTCAATAGTAGAATCCTTTGTTAATAAGTAGTAATCGATTGGATGTACTGGTACATTTTTAACTTTTGTAGTGGATACAACAGTTGCACTTGGATACATCAAGTAGATATCTGCTACGTCATCAACTAGCAATTGTTGCGCTTGTTTAGCTTCGTTAGCACGTGCATTTTGATCAAATGTTACGGACAATTGGTCGATTAACGCATCTACTTGAGGGTTAGAGTAGCCACCAACGTTTGCTTTAGCACCAGTTTTGTAGAACAAGCTGAGGTACCAGTACGGGTCATTTGTAGACATAGTAACCACAGCACGTTCTACCATATCAAAGCCATCTGTACCAAGTGTATCTACTTCACCAGGGCCTTGTAATTTTTTAAGAGTTACTGCAATGCCAGCTTGTTTCAATTCTTGTTGAATTTCTTCGTATAAGCTTGTGTCTTTACCCCAAATAGCAAGAGTTAGAGCCAATTCTTTACCATCTTTAGCATAGATGCCGTTTGCATTTTTAGCATAGCCAGCTTGAGTCAAAAGTTGGTCAGCTTTAGCTACATCTGTCATCGGTTTATTAGCGATAGAATCAAAACCTAAATTAGCAGATGGTGGGAATGGAGCCGCACCTGGTGTAGAACTGTTACCAATGATTTTCGCCATAGAATCGTAGTTAATAATATGAGCAATAGCGGAACGTACAGCTTTGTCATGTAATGGAGATAATTCAGTATGGTTCAATTTCAACATGAGCACACGAACGCCTGCAACGTCTTGAATGTTGAAGCCATCTTTGAACAAGCTGCGGTTAGCAGAGTCCACTTTTTGGATTACATCAACATCTTTAGATTGCAACGCCATAGCGCGTTTGTTGTTATCTTCGATGTCTTTTACTGTTACAGTATCAAGACCTGGTTTGCCACCCCAGTAATCTGCGAAAGCAGCAAGTTCGATTGTTTCACCTTTTGTGAAAGAAGTAATTTTGTAAGGACCTGTAAGAACTGGTTTAGATGCTACATCCTTAAGATCTGCAGTGTCCATGATAACGAATGCTGGTTCAGTTAAGCTAGACAACAAGGAACCATTAGGTTCTGTTGTTTTAATAATCAAGTTTTGACCATCTACTGTGATGGACTCGATTTTAACAGCTTTCGCGGAACGAGCACTTTGTTTCATTGTGTACTCGATAGACTCTTTAACCTTTTGTGGAGTCATAGGCGTACCATTATGGAATTTTACATTTTCACGGATGTGGAATTTCCAAGTTGTAGGGTCCACATTTTCCCAAGAATCTGCTAATTGTGGGGCAAATTTCATGTCTGGTGTAACAACAGCCAAGTTTTCACCAGCGCCGATACGAGTCAAGGTCCACGCATCCCACTCGTGAGTTGGGTCTAATGTTTCACCAAACCAATATAAACCAACATTCATATGCTTCCCTTGTTTGCCTTGTTTAGCCGTATCGCTACCGCAACCAACCAAGAGAGCTACCATGCACAGCATAGTTAGACACGCTAATAACCAACGTTTCATAACTTCTCCTTTTTGAACATCGCCTCTGTGAAAAAGGCTTTCAACATAAACATCTATACACAGCGCGGTTAGCGAGATACATCGAGAGCATCGCGCAACGCATCGCCAATATAGTTAAATAAAACAACAGTAATAAAAATGGCGAGCCCTGGATAAATTAACAGCCACGGCGCCGTTTGTAGAAAATCTCGGGAGCTCAACAAAATAGCGCCCCACTCTGGATCTGGCGGTTGTACACCGATGCCGATAAGTGAGAAACTCGCTACCAAGATGATAGTCTCCCCTAGATGTTGAATAATAACAATTAATAATGGAGGCAATACATTCGGCAAAATATATCGACTCAGGATTCGTAGGTTCGAAGCACCCGACATGCGAGCAAAGGTAATATACTCTGCATGGCGTTCAATCTGTACGAGGCCTCTCGTGATACGGGCATATTCTGCCCATTTAGTAATGCACAGGGACAGGATGACATTCGTAATGCTTGGCCCCATAATACCGATGAAAGCAATGGCAATAACCATATTCGGAAACCCTAGTACCAAATCAATTAAGCGAGATAACCAACGGTCAATACTAGGTGTAGAGAATCCTGCCAATCCGCCAATAACGATACCGATAGCACCACTGATACCGATAATGGTGAAAGCAATGCCTAACGAAGCTTTACCGCCATAGAGGATGCGAGACCAAACATCTCGCCCTAACTGATCAGTACCTAATAAGTGAGTACTGCTTATGTCTTGTAAGCGGTCTGCCACACTAGTCGTCTCCGGATCAAATGGTGCTATATAAGGAGCACATAGGAAAAATACAATCCATAGAGCTGCTAATACCAACATAGCATATAAAGTGTAAGGCTTTCGTCTATTCATAGGAGCCTCCTTTTATAGCGGCTCTTCGTTTTGGATTTAGCCAAATGCTCAAAACATCGATAATAATATTAATCACGATGAATACCATAGTAATCCAAATAATGTAGCCTTGCATCAAAACATAATCGCGAGCCATAATGCCTTGCACCATCATGTAACCAAAGCCTTTTATGGCGAATACCATTTCAATAACGGCAGACCCACCTAACATGGCACCCATTGTTACCCCCATCATGGGCAATAACATAAGACCTACATGGGGGAAGATATAACGGGTATACACCATCCACTCAGGTAGCCCCAAAGCGCGAGCCCCTTGCACAAAAGGCTGACGAGATACTTCCAAAATGGCATTGCGCAATCGACGAATGTAGAGACCACAGATCCACAAAGCAAGGGTAACTGCAGGCAATACATAGGCAGCAAAGCCCTTTGTATTGGTCACAGATACGAGCTGTAATTTGACACCGAATAGATACAATAGCAGTAGGCCTACCCAAAAACCCGGGATAGCTAAAGCTAAAAACGTAACTAAACGGATACCATGATCCACCCAAGAATCCTGATATTTTGCAGCTAATATACCAAGAGGGACAGTTACAGCGATACCTATAACAAGTGCTAACGATACAAGACCTAATGTATTCGGTAAGGCACCACCTAAAATCGTAGCCACTGGCAAAGCATACAGAATAGACTCACCAAAGTCTCCTTGTACAATTTGACCTAACCAACGTAAGTATTGCTGCCACCAAGGATCATTGAGCCCTAACTGCTCTCGTATCTGTGCAACCACAACGGGATCAGGAGTAGCCCCTAAAAGATTATACTTCATCGACACAGGGTCGATAGGAGATAATTTTATCAATACAAATGTACCGATAGTAACCACCAATAAAATACCTACAATACTTGCTAAACGTTGCAATATTAATCGATACAACACATCACCTGCCTTCTTTATCACAAAATAGCCCTGTTTATATTATAACATTTATTCTCATTTCTATATATCCGTATAGCTATATCAGAATGATTTTCATTATGAAATTTTTGCATACCAAAACTAAAACGGCCCCTCATGAGAGGAGCCGCTTCTTATATAACCCTTACAGTGTCCATGCGAGTGCTTCACCACAGCTCGCATGCCTATCCCACTAGGCTGGACTGTTATATTATTTTGTATGTGCTTTAGGTGCTACAGTGTTAGCAATAATAGCCTTCGCCATGTCGCGAGTTACAGGACGTTCAAAGTACATCGCATGGTTTTGACCATCTTTTGTCCAACCAGCGAGGTATACCATTTTTTCGCCACCTTTGAAAGTAACCTTTGTACCGTTTACCTTTTCTGTAGCTGTAACGCGATAATCGTTATAATTACCACTGATATCACCTGTTGCATTAGCTACGCGATAAATGATACGTTTGCCTGCCGCTTGGTTTCGCGTTGCATCCTCACCAGCTTGGTAAACATACACAACTTGCAAAACATCTTTATTGATTGTGCTTACAGACTCAATATTATAGCCTACAGGTAACACTTTAGGCAATTGAGGCATAATATTCATGTATTTAGCGGCTTCATCAATAGTAGCGAATTCATGAATTGGGCTTGGCATACCCACCATTGGAGCTGCCTGTTCTGCAACTACAGGTTTAGCTGGATCTGGTTTTACATCTAAAGTACCTTGTGCACCAGCAACAGTGTAAGAACCTACACAAGCACACGCAACTGCTAGTAATACAAATTTTTTAACCATGGGTATAATCTCCCTTCGCGTAACATAAAAATTATTAAAAACACATTTATTTTGTATGTGATTTTTCCTCAACAATATTACGGATCATAGCCTTCGCCATATCTCGTGTAACGGGACGATAAAAATCTAAAGAATGATTTTGTCCATCCTTCATCCACGATGCAAGATAAACCATTTTCTTACCACCTTTGAAAGTAACCTTTGTACCATCTACACGTTCAGTATCTATCACCTTATGAATTTTATGGTCACCACTGATATCACCTTTTAATGTAGTAGATGTACGATAAAAAATAAGAGCACCACCGGCTTTATTTACGTACGGATCTATACCGGGTTCATACACGTACACAACTTGTAAAATATCTTTCTCAATAGTAATGACAGATTGAATATTAAATCCTACTGGCAACACCTTTGGCATTTGAGGTCTAAACCCTATATATTCAGATGCTGCTTCTACAGTGGTAAATACATGTACAGGACTTGGCATAACAACGCCAGGAACAGCTGCTTCAACAGACATTTCTAGGGGTTCAGAAACTCTAGTTTGTGAATCCATTGTACCTTGAGCCTTAACAACTCCATAAGTCCCTATACAAATGCAAGCTAAAGCCATCAACAAAGATTTCTTTAGTATCGAGGTCATAATAATATACTCCACAAAATATATTTTATAAAATTATATTTATCAAAATATGCTTAATAAGTATATCCTAAATGATATAGGATTTCAAGTAATAAATGCTACCTATATCATTTTAATAAGCTAGGTATTTAGCCTGTTATTTCTTATGCACCATAAAGCCTGCCGCTTGTTGGTTCGCCATGACGGTTACATCAGAGATTTGCAGGCGTTTAGGTTGGTTCGTTACATATAGTACAACATCGGCTACGTCTTCTGGTTGGATTGCATCAATACCAGCGTAGACAGATTTAGCTCGCTCCGCATCACCGTGGAAGCGTACTTCACTAAATGGAGTTTCTACGATGCCTGGTTGAATGGTAGTAACCTTAATATCTGTAGCTATGGTATCCATGCGAATGCCATCGCTTAATGTCTTTACCGCCGCCTTTGTAGCGCAGTATACTGCACCATTAGGATATGCATAAATGCCTGCAGTGGAGCCCATATTTACAATATGACCTTCATTTTTATCAATCATAAAAGGTAGTACTGCTTTTGTTACATATAAAAGGCCTTTCACATTGGTATCAATCATAGTCACCGCATCATCAACAGCACTATCTTGGAAAGGATCAAGCCCTTGTGCAAGACCCGCATTATTAACGAGCACATCGACGCCACCAAAAGCCTCAATAGCAGCAGGAACCTTACTTTCCACACCCTCGCGACTACGCACATCAAGAACTAAAGTCTCAACACGCACTCCATATTCCTTAGATAAACGAGCCTGTACCTCGCCCAATAACTCAGCACGACGACCAGAAATCAACACATTATCGCCATGCTTTGCATAAGCCTCAGCAATACAAAGACCAATACCAGACGTTGCACCAGTGACAAAAACATTACGAGCCATAAAAGCCTCCTTATTATCAATCCGTTTTATTCTATCAAGTTCATTATACCATTATAAAAATCAAAAAACGCTACCCTACCACCTATAAACGACGGAAATATTGTATACATGGACGCTACGCGTACCATTCCGCCCTTCCCCAAATGACATATTGACGCATCTGAAAGGAAATCGTATAGAGATGAAAAAGGATTACCGTTCCGAAAGCGACTTAGCTCGCTTTAGAGCCTTCTGCTATTTCCTAGAATGATATGTTGGCACATCTATATGTAAAGCAAAGATATTTGACCTCTACCACAGCTAGAAAGCAAATAGGGATACCTATTCGAAGCCGCCTTGGGCGCTACGCGTACCCATGAAGGCTGAGGATAGGTATCCCTATTGTTTTATTAGGTTTGACGAGGAGAGCTCAAATACTACAGCTCTTTATTTCAGATGCGCCAACATATCATTTAACACTTCCATGCAATCCCCTACGATGCCATAGTTGGCGTGTTGGAAGATTTCTGCGTTTGGATCGTTGTTAATAGCCACGATTGTGTCAGCACCGGAGATGCCGCTCACGTGTTGGATAGCACCGGAAATACCGAATGCCAAGTATAGTTTAGGGCTTACAGTTTTACCTGTTTGGCCTACTTGGTATGGCAATTCAATCCAGCCTTTTTCAACGAGTGGACGTGTAGCACCTACTACGCCGCCAATAGCTTCAGCAAGTTCGTAAAGTTTATCAAAGTTTTCTTTAGAACCCATGCCGCGACCACCAGCTACGATGATATCTGCTTCTTGGATATTGTAACCATCTTTGCCGAATGGAATGAAGTCAAGACGCTTCATGCGAATGTCTTCAGGTTTAAGGTCGAATTGTTCAACTTGAATACGACCCCAGCTATCTGCAATGCGCTCTGGTCTTTTAAATACGTTAGGACGTACAGAGCCCATTTGTGGACGATGGTTTGGAGAAATGATTTCCGCCAAGATGTTGCCGCCCAAAGCGGGACGAGTCCATTCTACAAGGCCTTCTGCAGTATCTACAGTCAAGATTGTACAGTCTGCTACTACGCCGTTTTGCATGCGACCAGACATACGAGGTGCCAAGTCACGACCATTGTTAGTAGCGCCGATTAAAATTACGTTAGGCTTATGATCTTTGAAGAAGTCAGTTAATACTTTTGTGTAGCCATCAGTTGTATAGTATTTCAAAAGAGGGCTTTCAAAAACGTGAACAATATCAGCACCATGTGCTACGAGTTCTTCTGCTTCGGATTGAACATGTTCGCCAAGTAACATAACTTGAACGAGTTGGCCCAATTCCTTAGCAATACGGCGAGCTTGGCCAATCAATTCATAAGTAACCGGATGCACCACATCATCGATGGTATCGGCTACGACAAAGACGTCTTTATAATCATCAAAATTTGTCACACCCATTACCGGTCACCTCCTTTGGAACCTTCATCACCTTGAGCGGCAGCTACCGCTTTAAAATCGCTGGCGGACACACTTTCAACAGTGGCAGCCCGTTGCGCAGGATCTTTAACATCAACACCTTCATCATTAGGTTCCTCAGCCGCAACAGGTGCGTCGCTTGGAACTAATAGATGAGCAAATTTTTCTGGCTTAATATTGTACGCCAACTCGAGAACCTTTTTAGAACCTTCTTCAACATTTGAAAGCATTTCAACTTTACCGCGAAGAGGTGGTTGGTATACCTTACGAACGCGCGTAGGGGAACCGTTAAGGCCGATACGGCTTTCATCAATATTAGGCATATCACGCAATGTAATATGGGAAATTTCATAACGTTTCGCATAAATAGAGCTCCAGAGACCTGGTTGACGTGGCTCGTTAAGCTCAGCTGTAGCTGTTACCAATACTGGCAATGGCACTTCTACGATTTCGTAACCATTTTCGTGCTCCCGTGTTACAGTTGCCTTTTGCGCTACTGTATCTACAGCAAATTTACAAGCATACGTTGCTTGCGCCATACCGAGTTCTTCTGCAATTTGAGGGCCTACTTGCGCAGTATCGCCATCGATAGCCTGCTTACCACAGAAAATGATTTCAAATTGACGATTCATTGTCTTTTGGATATGACGGATAGCAGATGCAATAGTATAGCTTGTAGCCAATGTATCAGCGCCACCGAAAGCGCGGTCTGTAACAAGTACCGCATCATCAGCGCCGAGAGATAAACATTCGCGAAGAGCATCTTCAGCTTGAGGAGGACCCATCGCCAATACCGTTACACGGCTACCTTCATGTTCGTCTTTTACCGCAAGAGCTGCCTCTAACGCATGCATATCGTCAGGGTTTACAATACTAGGCAAGCCTGTGCGGATGAGATTATTCGTTTCCGGATCCAGTTTAATCTCAGATGTATCTGGAACCTGTTTGACACATACTAATAACTCCATACACTCACCCCTGTCTAAATTCTACGCCCTTAGCGTTACGCGGATATTTCCAAGTTTTTACGATAGTTTCGCCACAAAGAACACGGCAAGTACCGCACTCTAAACAACCAGCGAAGTCAAAGGCTAAATCGCCATTTTCTTGTAATGTATATAGACCAGCAGGGCAGCCGTTTACGAGTTTCATTTTCTCTTCGTGGCTGAAGCCAGCGCCATCCACAAGGATATGAGGAGACGTTTCATCTACATAATATTTATTGGCGCCCAAGCGCTCTTCTAATTTCATAGGGAACGCACCCCTTTCAATGCATCACGAATCAAGGTTACAAGGCCAACGTCACCAACGCGACCCATTAATTTTTTCAACATCGGAACAGCACCGTCACCGTTTACAGTGAAGACATCACGCATCACATTATTCACGAGAGCTGGATATTCCTTGAATATACGAGGATTGGATGCAAGGAAGTCAGGCATGTTTTTATACAATTTCAAGTCTTTATGCAACCAAGAATTTTTGATTTCACGTTCATATAGACTAGCAATGCGTTCCATATTTTCGTCGCGCAATGCCACGTTAGCAGCAGCTGCGGCACACATGCCGGATTCGATGGCAAGGTCCATCCCACGAATAGTATAACCAAGGTTCATACACATACGCGCTGCATCGCCAACGATAATATAACCATTGCCGCCCAATTGTGGCATTGCTTTATAACCACCTTCTGGTACTAGATGAGCACTATGTTCTTTCAATTGACCATTTTTCAACAATGGTGCAATTCTTGGATGACTTGTGAAAGCTGAAAGCATTTCGTCTACAGATTTATTAGCTTTGCCGATATCTTCAAGACCTACAACCATACCTACGGAAAGGCTTTCTTTATTAGTATAAATAAAGCCACCACCCAATAAGCCGTCAGTCATATCTCCCAATGTAAGCCATGCCATACCTTCATCACCAGATAGCATGAGGCGATTTTCAAGATCATCTTTCTTAAGTTTATATACTTCTTTAACGCCTACAGCCATAGTACTTGGATCTGTAGGGCCTGTTAAACCAGCTTTTTCCAATAACAATGTATTGGAACCTTCTGCGATAACAACTAGTTTTGCATACACTTCATCATCGTGACAGCGAACGCCTACAACGCAACGGTTCTTGCCTTCACCTTCAGTGATAAGGTCTGTAACTTGTACGTTAGATACGAGGAGAGCACCTTTTTTCTCAGCCTCACCTGCGAGCCATTTATCAAATTTAGCACGCAATACTACGTAGGATTCCTCATTAGGCTTCCCATCTTGATTACTATACTCAATAGTAGTCATTTCATTGCCAGTGCCAATAGAAATACGTTCTTTTGTCACTTTACGTTCCAATGGTGCACGTTCTCTAAAGTCCGGTACAAGACGTTCTAAAGAATGTGTATAGATACGTCCCCCCATCATATTTTTAGCGCCTGGTGCGGTGCCACGTTCGATGAGTAGTACTTTCGCCCGTTGTTCTGCGAGGCGCAATGCCGCCGCAGAGCCCGCTGGACCTGCACCAACGACGATGACATCAAATGTTTCATTACGATCAATTGCCATATACTCAGCTCCTTTAAATGAAAGCTTAACTTACATAAGTTCATACAGTATATATATATTCTCTACGAAGAGGTAAAACACCTTTAAAAAAATCGGCAAAAAAATAAATATATTCTATATTTTACGAAATTATGCTATATAACACTCTATAGGATGTATATATAATCATTATAAGCTCATACTATTTCACACTAAGATTTTTAATTAAGTGCAATAAAATTCATCAATTCGTGAAATTTATAAGTTTTTTCTAGCTTTCACAGTGAAAGTAGCGTATGATAAAAATAGGAAAGACCCTATACGGAGCAAGACGCGTATAATACGACCGCATAATGCAAGTCCACGGTCAAGGTTAGGAACTCGTTATTTTTTAATTAAGAGGAGGCCCTATGGACCCGTTAAGAATCTTGAAAGCATTATCCAATCCGCATCGGTTAGATATTATATTGTGGCTAAAACACCCAGAGAAAGAATTTGGTGCACAAGTACACACTAAAACTCTTATCGATTTTCCTAACAGTGTAAGCGTTAAGAGTATCCAAAAACGCTGCGGTGTATCTCAATCGTCTATTTCTACATTTATGAGCATCTTAGAAAATGCAGAACTTGTAGAATCTCGTAAAATCGACCAATATACCTACTTCCGTCGTAATGAAGAGGTAATTCGCGATTTTGGCGAATGGTACAACAAGGAAGTATCAATTCAGTCTGATCAGGTTGACAAACTGTTAGAAACGGTTATCTTAGAAGACACTTCGTATCCAACAACAGAGGAAAGCTCTATGCCTAGCGAGCAGCTCGCAGCCGAAATGCGTACTAAGGGACCACATCATGAAGAAGAAAAATAATTCTCCTTCCCTACGTATCATACCTAGGGATAAAACAAAAAGAAGCTATAACATCTAGTCTTATAGCTTCTTTTTTATTTTAACCCGCTCCCTTACGCGACGAAATACATCGGCACCAGAGTATCGAATTTTGCTTTCTTTTGCTGCAGAATCAGCTTCATCCAAGGCGTACTCAATAGGATCTGTTAATGCTGAATATTGTTCAATACTCATTAACACCATAGTTCCATATCCATTCTTAGTTAAAAATACAGGAGAATTTGTGGTAATAACGGTTTCTTCAACTTCCGGAAATTTATTACGCAAGTCTGATACAGGTCTAATATTAATCAATATATACACCTCCTTATATCATAATTCTATCATAATTCTATCATTATTTTATTGAATTTACTAATAGTATTATATTAATTAACAATTCAAGTAATAAAGCCCTCCAACTGGAGGGCTCTTTATATTATGATTATATTTCTGATTGTTAGCGTTGTGCTTCATAAGCTCTGAATAGTTTAGATAACAATTCTGGCGCCAAGCGTAATAAATCTGGATTTTCACAGAAGGATACGCGCAATTGTGTCTTACCTGGGTTATCATCACCTTTTTTACCGCTGTAGAAACCATTGAGCGGTGCCATGAGAAGTGTGTATTCTTGGCCATCATCGAGGCTGACTGCGCCGTGTTCGGCACACCAAGAGGCAAACTCTACACCATCAAAACCAGGTTTAGCCACCTTGCGTACGTCGATGACAAAGTAGATAGACGCTTCAGGACGAGATACGATAAAGTCCGGCTCTACCTCTTTGAAACCTTGGTGAAGTTCAAAGATCATTTGACGGTAGTAATCGCGTTGTTGCTCATACCAATTGTGTAATTGTGCGTAGGACTCGTGCTTCAACGCGCCAAAGATATATTGGCCCAATGTGTTAGCACTAAGGTTTGCTGTATATTCAGCAACAGATTTTTCGTAGCACAATTTATTATCGGTAATGATGGCACCAATGCGGAGGCCACAAGCATTCCAAACCTTACTAGCCGTTTCAAGACTGATACGGCGGCCTTCGATACCAGGCACATCTTTATCGGTTAAAGCCCAAATACTAGATGTTTCTTTCCCTTTTTCATAAGCCAATTCACGGTATGCTTCGTCAGAGATGATCCACAAATTATGTTTAACACATAGTTTAGTATATTCAATCAATGTTTCCTTACTGAATAATTGACCTGTTGGGTTATCGTAAGGAATGATGAGCAATGCGCCCGGTTTTGTATCGATAATGCGTTGCTCTACAGTCTCAACGGATGGTAATTCAAATTCGCCATCTTCGTTAAGTTCACGCTCAACAGTAACTGTTTTACGGCCAATGCGAAGACCTACCGCATCATAGTTTGTATAAGATGGGTTGAACATCAAAAGAGGACGTTCCTCTTCGCCTGCACCACCACATACGCCAAGCATGATGATTTCCATCGCCATGGATGCACCATCTGTTACGAGTACATTAAGACCAGTTGTATCAAAACCTTGACTGCGTAAAATGTGAAGGAATGCTTCGCGACATTCATCAGTACCCGTAGTTGGTACGTATGGCACGATGCCATTATGGAACGGGCTATTCACACCGCCCAAATTGAACAACCTACGCTGCATGGCGGGATGCATAGGACGCATTACATTACCAATAGAACCATTCACCAAGATAGGCGGGTTCTTACGTTCCAAGAATTTAATTTGTCCTAAGCGAATGCCAGACGGCTTGCGAGCCATCATATACGGCGACAATTCTGGTTGTTTCATTTCGATCCAACTCCTCTAAAAATAAACCTCCTCAACAAGGAGGTTTTGATAACTGTGAAAGTAACAAAACACCTACTATACAAGTAAATAACTGATACATCACAAAGCAAAATCAAAAACAATTACATAGATATATATAGATACATAATATTATAGAGCTTTTACTATAGAAAATCTATAGTTTTATAACACATACTTATGTACATATGCCTAATTTATTGGCTATTGAAAATAACTCTCATAGTGCTGTATTACTATACCACGATAAATTATAGTAAAAATGAAAGAGCCTAACGAAAGGCTCTTTCAGAATGATGATTATTATACGGTATATAACTATTAATGGTCTATAAAGATATATATATATCCATCTACCATATTAATATATTAACGTTCATATACGAATTGCGCCATGTTATATATGCCACGGCCAATGTGGTAGGTCTTAGCCATCATGGCTTCATTAGATATGATAACGACCTTTTTGTTCTTAATAGCCTTAACGTTTTTAAGAGCCGGATCATTATAGTAGCTATTAAGTACCGCATCACGGTTAAAGCCCGGTGCTTTCACATCTGCGGGTACAATAATCACATCGGGATCGACCTTGATAAGATCATCCTTTTTACCCATGTAGGACCATTTTACGCCTGCCTTAGTCGCCGCATTGTCTACGTTTACATATTTGAGCATATCTTGTATCAATGTATCTGGCGCCCCATATAAGCCATTTTCATTATAAACGGCAACGGTCTTTTTTGGGGCATCACGGCGAGCAAATCGCAAGGACTCTGTGTCGCGGATGTAGTTCATCATTGTTGTAATGAGAGATTCAGCTTTATCAGCACGACCTAACAACTGTCCTACATTGCGCGTTTGATCCTCTACCTCTTTTACCGTCTTAGGCGCTCTAAGAAGTGCTACCTTTACGCCTGCCTCACGCAGTGGCCTAACGAGATCTGTAGTACCATCATCATCCTCTACAATTACAATATCTGGTTTTAATGCAGCGATAGCTTTCATATCAAGGGCTACCCGCTGCTTTACGCCATTAGACGATTGATACGGCGCCGCAGTACTAGCCACCACCGAGTCACCAGCTAGTTCAGACGCAAGGTCCGCTGCATTGGGACCAACGGCTACGATGCGTTCCGCCTTGTGATCGAGTATGACCGTCTCGCTGGTACCGTCCACCATTTTATAAATGCCCTTTGAGCTCAACATACCAAAAATGCCACCGCTTGTGAAAGCATTCCAAGACTTGTACATGCCCATAATGGCTACGACCAAAACGCCACAGAAGATGGCCAATAATATTAATAAACGCTTTAGTTGCATACTCTCTCCTCATAGACTGTCAGATCTATATGCAACACGATTACATATAGACTCTGCTATGCATTAACTCAACAAACTACTTTCACCATAAATCATATAACTATATAGATAGCCTACTGTTCATCACGGCTCGCTCTTATATTTAACGATGCCCTCATAGGTGCTAGGGCCATAGAGCCATTTTGCCATTTGTTCCATAGCCATGAAAGCTTTCCAGGAATAGCTCATCACAAATAATTCCTGAACTGGATAGACATAGCCTTTTTTAACAGCCGTTACATTTTGTAAGTCCGGATCGTTCATAATGGCATCAATATCTTGCTTGTAATCTGGTAGTTTATCGATAAAACGGGTAGGCACAAAAATAACATCTGGATTAATGCGAATCAAATCGGCTTTTGTCCCCATAGATTGGTTCATATCTACCGTCGTTTTATGATCTCGGTACCACCAAACATCAGATAACATATTAATATCCTTGCCACTTTCTGTTATCACAAGGTTTCCTGCTCCATCAATACCATGCACCTGTTCAATCATATCCCGTACGATACCCGACCGATATACGCCGTGAGAGCTATTATATAAAGCAATAACGGGTTTCTTATCCTTTTCGTGAGGCTCTACAAGTTTCTTAACGTTACGTCTAGATACAATAAACTCACGTTCGGAATCTTCATCCTTGAAAATCTTTCCTATTGTTTTAGTGGCTAAAATAATATCATTAAAGCTATCTTTTTTCGTATACACAAAGACAGGTATGCCTGCAGCGCGCAAGGAAGACACAAGGCTTGGAGGTGTAGAATCTGGCGCTACGACCACGTCTGGTTCGTAGGATTTAATGGAGTCTACTGTTAACTCTACACGTCCATTAACATGAGTAGAACCGGAATAAGGAGATCCATCTGTAGCCACAATATAAGGCTCTCCACCAATAGCGCCCATAATATCTACCGTACTTTCACCTATAGTAACGACGCGACGTACATAATCCGGTACAGTCATCACTGTATGTTGACTATCCTCAATCTTCCGTTCATTCAGAGACGTTAATAATTTACCTACAGTGCCATGTCGCGGTATGACATCGCCCAACAAATCTGGAGCCAAAGCGATAAATAGGCCAATGAGTATAAGAATGCCTAAAAATATATAATTGAACATAATCCATTTTAAGGCTCCAAAAATGCTTCTCTTTTGATTCATAAGCGCCCCTCTCTCATCTGCAACTTACGATTAACCGAATATTTATAGCTTTAGTATACAGTATCTATTGTATGCGGTCTATACAAGAAAGAGGACCAAGCTTTGGCTCAGTCCTCTTGTATTTATAATATATGAACAATAATCTGTCTTATTTAGATTATCCTTCTACACAGCCCACAGTCACGCTGTATGCCTGCTTATTTTTAGCATTAAACATTATTAATTTAGCTTTAAACACTATTATTTTTTAGCTTTATCTGCCTTTTTATTGTCTTTCGCTTTTTTATTTTCTTTTACCTTTTTAGGTTTTTCCTGTTTAACCTTAGCTGGCTTTTTACCATTAACGGCAGCGCCTGCAGGTTTCACGAAGGCATTATTAAGGTTTGTCGCCACTTGTAATGCTACATCTGCATTTGGAGTAGTGACGATGTTTTGACCCGCAACAGTTACTGTGCCACCGTTATAAGATGCAGAACCTGGTGTCACTTGATTGTTGTGGTACATGCGAGCTAATTTGCCGGCCATGTAGAAAGCGCGTTCTTCCCCTGTATAGCGGCCACTAGCAGCTGGTGTATAGATATTATCACCATTTACATAAACGGCGCCTTTAGACACGTTTACGTGGTTTCCAGAATATGTGTACATGCGAGCAATATTATTATTCACACGGTCTGTTAACTTAGGATGGTTATTAGGTGCCACTACTTGTGAAAGCCCTTCACGATAGTGTTCCCCTACTTTATTGCGAAGTACAAGCATAGAACCGGCTGCACCGCCCACATTATAAGGAGATTCGCTTAAAATTTGGAAGCCCAACTCATCGGCTGCTTTTTCTTGGCTCATTGTAAATACTTGGTTAGACAAATAGTTACCTGCTACGTTGGATAAAATGGCAGCCCCTTCGCTACCGCCTGCAGCGATACCTACCGCAGTAGATAAGCCAATTTGTTTTTTAGCGCCATTGATAATATCTTTGTGCTCACCATGTGCAATTTCATGGGCCATTACATACGCCAATTGATCATCATCTAGCGTATCTAAGGCACCTTTGTTGATAGACATAACACGGCCAAGCGTTGCAAAGGCATTGAACTCCTCATCAGGGTTAGCATATACAACGTAAGAACGTTTTACGCTCGGCGTAGCCTCTAACGTTTTCATAATGCGATTTACACGTTCTTGAACTGCACTATCGTTCAAGTAACCTGTTTTTTTTTGTACGAGCCAAGCTTTCTTTTTGGCCTTGCTCAGAATTATCCATTTTATTTAAAGCAGTAGATACGTAAGCCATAGCAATAGCACCACCAGCTAGTGATTGTACTGCGCTAGATACAGCTTGTACAGGCGCTGTTTGCATGATCGCCGGTGCCATAGTTACCGCCATAGCTACAGATAACGTAGCCGCTGTAAGTTTCTTGTTCATTATATTAACCGCTCATATTACTCAATTCTCTCAATATAGAGATACTACTAGCAATAGTATGTTACGTATTGTAACAGCATCTTCATACTCTCAATCACAGTATTTGCACACTAACCCTATCTTATATGTTCTGCGTAAATACAAAATGAATAGTGGAACAACTAATCATATATTTATTAGTATAAAGCCCGCATACGAGACTTTTACTATATAATAATTATTCTATTCCTTTACTATATATAATAATTGTTCTATTGATACCATATATAATAATTGTTCTATTGATACTATCTATACTAACAGATTAATAGTTCTATTCTTCTACTGGTTTTGCTGAAAGCACAACGGCTTCTTTACCATCTTTAGAAACAGCAGCACCATGGGTATAGCCCACAACATCAAAGCCTGCCTCAGCACACTGCTCTGCGATGCTTTCATAATTTTCATTTTTACCACGAGTACACGTAGAAAGATGAACTGTAGTAACCCCTTTTTTCTTGAAAGACTCGATTTTCTTGGCTAGATCACCACCACTATGGGTGAAACCTACCAACTCAATATCCTCATCTGCATAACGCTCAAAGGAATCTGCTTTATTCATAAATGCTTTTAAGCAACCGCCACAAGAACAGCGCTGCATTGTATCCTCATTCACGAGAACCGCAATTTTCTTAGTCATAAGACCTCCTATTAAAGTATAGTATGACCTTAAGTATACCATATCTATAAGAAAAAAACGTATCTTAAAGCACGCTCATTAATGCTAATTATAGATAGATAAATTGAGGACACAATCATAAAATTTTGGGTTCCTAATCTCTTCTTTTACCTGCACCATCAAATTAAATAAGCAACGATTCAAATGAGTCTAGTGAAAGTCATAACAATAAATGATATAACTTGATTTCTCCTATTTATAGACCATTAAGGATAGTTAAATACTTTAAGACTTGAATAGTAATTACAAGCCTAAAGAATTATGCTCATTATTTCTTTAAGCTACAAAAGATTACCCTCATATCTATATAGTAAAGATAAGAATTTGGATAAGCAATCACTTTAAAATTGAGGTTTGAACGCATATATGCTATCATAGAAGAAAGAAGGTTTAGGATGGAGAAACCTAAGTTTGAGTTTTATACACGACCTAATGGGCATAATGAATTTCTAGAATTTTTAGAATCACTTACTGAATCTGATTCGGATAAAATGTTTTCATTAATACATAAAATCCAGGATTCAGGATTGTTAGTTGCTCAATATATGCAGTGGGTAAAGAAAGTGGATAAAAATCTATATGAAATCCGTCTTAAATGTCCTAATAGTATTCAAAGGGCATTATACTTTCATGTAATTAATAATAGATATATTATTACACATGGATTTACTAAGAAAACGCAGAAAACACCTAAAAGAGAGATAATTCATGCCAAACAAATTAGGCGCGAGTTTGAGGAGGAATATTATGCCAACAATTAAATTTGACGATTTTCTGAAAGAACAATTAAAAGATCCAAAGTTTAAAGCCAGATTTGAAAAAGAATCGGCTAATCTAGAAAGTGCTATAGTGATTGCAAAAGCTCGTGAAGCAGCCGGTTTAACACAACGTGATTTAGCTGAAAAATCTGGTGTCCCTCAATCCACAATTGCAAGAATAGAACAAGGTGCAAATACAAGTATTAGTACTCTCTGTAAGATTGCATTTGCTTTAGATAAACAAGTAAAGATAAGTTTAGTATAAAACAAACCCCTATAAGCTAGTTAACGTGGCTTATAGGGGGTGTATCTTTTCTTGTAGAGTAAGATTTACGTATTACATAATAGCTTCTTCGCGGCCAAATTTACCGTTTATGTATTCTCCATAAGCGAGGAGAAGCTCTGTTTTATTTGTCATAACATATGGCCCTTGTTTTACCACTGGTTCATTGAGTGGTTCTCCAGCGAGAACGAAGATTTCAAGACCTTCATCACCAGACTCTACCTCAAAGCGCTCTCCATCATTGTTGAAAAGTACAAAGTCTCCAAATTCTATGCTTTCACCATTGGCACTACCTGTACCATTAATCACAAGGAAGCCTGTATTCCAATTCATATTCTCAGAAATAGAGATCCATGAATTAGGTTGAAGTTTTAATTTGTAAATATTCATCGGTGTATGGGATTTAGCAGGACCTGTTATATGTCTGAAAGTACCGGTGTAAACGATGGCATCGATTGTTTCATCAAGAGATTGATACCGCCCCATTGTGGTAGCAGGTATATATTGATATGCAGGTGCATCATTTTTATGACGTTCAGGTAGATTTATCCATAATTGTAAAGCATGGAACAAACGTCCCCGCTTTGTATATTCTTTTCATGAAATTCTTTGTGCAAAACACCACTAGCTGCAGTCATCCATTGCACATCACCAGAGTGAATAACACCACTATTACCAGCTGCATCTTTATGTTCAATGGAGCCGGAAAAAGAAAATGTTATCATTTCATAGCCTTTATGGGGATGTGGAGTGTCACCTGTATCAAAAGGACTGCCCTCAAAATAATATGGCTCATTATAGTCGAGTAACAAAAATGGAGACATACGATCAAGCATAGGTGACTCATCGCCATCAGGGAAGTACTGACGTACTCTAAATCCATTGCCTGCCCAATGAATATCAGGAACTTTAATAATTCTTTCAATTGTTCTTACAGGATTCATTCTATCACCTCTTAATCGAATAGGATTCATAATAGTTGTATAATATATGAACATACGTTCATATATTATAATGCTATTAATATCTATTTTTTTCAATATGTCAAGGGGAGGTAGTAGAATAGTAATTTACATAAGTTTCAGATAGATGATACCTCTACAACCTTGGCTGGAGACGGCTCTAGTAGGCTTAGCTAGTCGAAGACTAGCAAAAAG
>SCPO01001355.1_pt1:45000-104256 | contig 104256 bp, 85 predicted proteins | sample 6106821 | NCBI WGS metagenome assembly SCPO01 (sample SAMN10720448, study PRJNA508395) | human gut metagenome | isolation source: Participant 2 stool, 0 month | host: Homo sapiens | collected 2017
CTGCGGCTCCATGTTTTCCACTTAACCTCGCTAGCAACAGTAACTCGTCGGTTCATTCTTCAATAGGCACGCCGTCGTCCTGATATATATACAGACTTCGACTGTTTGTAGACATACGGTTTCAGGTTCTCTTTCACTCCCGCCAGGGTTCTTTTCACCTTTCCCTCACGGTACTATGCGCTATCGGTCCATATCAGTATTTCGCCTTGGAGGGTGGTCCCCCTGCTTCCCACAAGGTTTCGTGCCCCGTGGTACTCTGGATACAGTCCCATGTATGCAAGGTTTCGATTACAGGGCTTTCACCTTCTTCGGCTGAGCTTTCCAACTCGATTCTTCTACCTCATTTACACTTGATGACTGTCCTCAACCCCGGTGGTTGCCCGCCCGGTTTGGCCCTTTCCCGTTCGCTCGCCGCTACTAAGAAAATCTCGTTTGATTACTTTTCCTCTGGGTAATTAGATGTTTCAGTTCCCCAGGTGCCCTCCTCATAGTCTGCTTGGGTGACAGTGCATAACCACTGCCGGGTTCCCCATTCGGAAATCTACGGGTCAAAGATTGCTTGCATCTCCGTAGCTTATCGCAGCTTACCGCGTCCTTCTTCGGCTGATATCGCCAAGGCATCCACCGTACGCCCTTAAAATCTTTTACTTAAGATTTCATTGACATGCATTTACATTGTCGTTTATTTTGTAGCCGTACATTTTCATCACCAGTCAGAGAATTATTTCCTATGTGCTCGGGTCAACCTACTTAGAAATTCTAAGAGATGACCTTACAAATATATATAATTATCTTCTATGCAGTTTTCAAAGAACAATAACTGACTACATCTTGCGATATATTCATTTATGTTTGAGAGTCTTTTATCCTCAAAACCGAACAATGTTAGGTTGTAAGTACAGCTAGCGCATATGCTACGTCTACTTACTGGCCAAAGTGTCGACCTAAGTGACATCTAAGCTCTTGGCCTAGTGTATGTCTCCCTAGAAAGGAGGTGATCCAGCCGCACCTTCCGATACGGCTACCTTGTTACGACTTCACCCCAATCATCGACTTTACCTTAGACGGCTGGCTCCCGAAGGTTACCCCACCGGCTTTGGGCACTTCCGACTTTCGTGGTGTGACGGGCGGTGTGTACAAGGCCCGGGAACGTATTCACCGCAGTATGCTGACCTGCGATTACTAGCGATTCCGACTTCACGTAGGCGAGTTGCAGCCTACGATCCGAACTGAGAGTGTTTCTCGGGTTTGCTCCATCTCGCGATCTCGCTTCCGTCTATTAACTCCCATTGTAGTACGTGTGTAGCCCAGGTCATAAGGGGCATGATGATTTGACGTCATCCCGCCTTCCTCCGCATTGTCTGCGGCAGTCTCTCATGAGTTCCCACCATTAAGTGCTGGCAACATAAGATAGGGTTGCGCTCGTTGCGGGACTTAACCCAACATCTCACGACACGAGCTGACGACAACCGTGCACCACCTGTTTTCTGGCTTCCGAAGAAGAGGAACTATCTCTAGTTCTGTCCATCAATGTCAAGACCTGGTAAGGTTCTTCGCGTTGCGTCGAATTAAACCACATACTCCACCGCTTGTGCGGGCCCCCGTCAATTCCTTTGAGTTTCAACCTTGCGGTCGTACTCCCCAGGCGGGGTACTTATTGCGTTAACTCCGGCACAGAAGGGGTCGATACCTCCTACACCTAGTACCCATCGTTTACGGCCAGGACTACCGGGGTATCTAATCCCGTTCGCTCCCTGGCTTTCGCGCCTCGTCAGTTTTCGTCCAGAAAGTCGCCTTCGCCACTGGTGTTCTTCCTAATATCTACGCATTTCACCGCTACACTAGGAATTCCACTTTCCTCTCCGATACTCTAGATTGGCAGTTTCCATCCCATCACGGGGTTAAGCCCCGAACTTTTAAGACAGACTGACTGATCCGCCTGCGCGCGCTTTACGCCCAATAATTCCGGACAACGCTTGCCACCTACGTATTACCGCGGCTGCTGGCACGTAGCCGTGGCTTTCTATTCCGGTACCGTCAATTCCTCTAACTATTCGCAAGAGGCCTTTCGTCCCGATTAACAGAGCTTTACAACCCGAAGGCCGTCATCATCACTCGGCGTTGCTCCGTCAGACTTTCGTCCATTGCGGAAGATTCCCCACTGCTGCCTCCCGTAGGAGTCTGGGCCGTGTCTCAGTCCCAATGTGGCCGTTCATCCTCTCAGACCGGCTACTGATCATCGCCTTGTGGGCCGTTACCCTCCAACTAGCTAATCAGACGCGCAACTCCTTCAGTGATAGCTTATAATAGAGGCCACCTTTCATCCATCCTCGATGCCGAGATTGATCGTATGCGGTATTAGCAGTCGTTTCCAACTGTTGTCCCCCTCTGAAGGGCAGGTTGATTACGCGTTACTCACCCGTTCGCCACTAAGATTGATAGAAGCAAGCTTCCATCGCTCTTCGTTCGACTTGCATGTGTTAAGCACGCCGCCAGCGTTCGTCCTGAGCCAGGATCAAACTCTCCAAGATATCTTGAAGCTATTTGAATAGCTCATTCGTTTTTGTTGTCGTTACATTTAAGTAACTTTGAATTATGGTTGGTTTTGACTTTGTCAAAACCCGCACTCTGGCATATGTTCAATCGTATTGATTGATTACCTATCATTGTTCAGTTTTCAAAGATCTGTACCAGTCGGACTAGATTTTATCTAGCTTCGAAGCACTTTCTTAAGAAGTGTTTCGTCAACTGGCGACTAGATTATAATAACATGTTGTCATTTCATGTCAACACCTTTTATAATCTTTTTTAGAATTTTGTAATTTCTGTTTCGACCAGGAATTACATTTTTATTCTAAAACGATTATCAACAAACATAGATTTTATCTAGTGTTTGCTAACTAATAAACAGTCGCTTCGAACGACTGTATAGCTATTATAGTACAAAGAACCGAGAGGCGCAACCCCTAATTTTAAAATTTTGCAAACTTTTTTCTGACTTAGCTTATATGGTATATCTCACTACTATATATACTATATACAGTACTTATCAATAATATAGATAATCAGTATTCCGCTATTAATCTATCACCGATACTACTTATTCCTTTATAATGGTTTATTGCTTTATCGTTATCCACAAATTGTCTTTCTTTATTTAACATCACATAATACTAACTACATAGTAAGCAGTATTTAGAAGAGGTCTAATAAAGTTATAGCCCTTAGATACACTATATAGATACACAAAGTACATGATAACCCTTTATACGCAATAACCTTTATAACTTAAATAGCTCAATGCTTGGGATAAATTATATAGATATCTAAAGGACATAGTACCTTTTTACGGGCAATAATCTTTTATAACCTTTTAATAGTATATATAAAGAAAATTAGAACCACCCGTAAAACGGGTGGTTTGCTCACGGGCTATAAGCCCGTAGTACTAGGCCAGCGTCTAGGCTGGCTTTCACTACGTTCAAGCCGCATAGCCATTGACTCGTAACGGTCCCCTTAAAGGGGATATGTATTACTTGCTACCCTTAAAAGGGTCCTCATATTCTTTTACACTAAGTTTATCTTTCATTTGGTCATGTAACTCTTGCTCACGTATATATTTTTACGGTGGCTTCATTTAATCCTACCGTACTTACATAATATCCCTCGGACCAAAAGTGTCTATTTCCAAATTTATACTTTAAGTTTGCGTGTTTATCGAACATCATTAGCGCACTTTTACCCTTTAGATATCCCATAAATGATGAAACTGATATTTTAGGTGGAATTAACACTAGCATATGCACATGATCTGCCATAAGCTCCCTCTATAATCTTGACGCCCTTATATTCACACAAACGTCTCAGTATTTCACGTAAACTATTTCTGTATTGATTATATATAACTTTACGTCTATACTTAGGTGTAAATACTATGTGATATTTGCATAACCATTTTGTGTGCGCAAGGCTCTGTGTCTTTGTTGCCATATAAAATCACCTTTCTTTTGTATATAATGCGGCTTGAACACCTACATTATACTTAAGCAAGGTGATTTTTTTGTATAACTTTCGTTGCCGCACCCGCATAGGGTGGTTTTATGATTCGCGACTACGTCGCGAACCAGTCTAAAGACAATAATAAAAACAACGCCATCCAAACGGATGGCGTTGTTCAATAAGGATTTGTGTTCCCTAGTTGGGGGTCCAGGGTATGTGTTTGAGGCCCTTATAAACCCTTTATAAGAGCCATTGTGTTTTGTAGATATACGGATATATGGCGGACATATATCCGTATACCACATGTATTAGAGATCAACTAAGCCTTTAAGATGAGAGAAGGAAAAAGGCTTTTTGATATCTATATCAGTATAGAAATCAATTATTGTTGAATTGCGCTACGCAAGTCAACTTTATTGTAGTCGTTGCTACCCATTGGTTCGTTAATTGCTTTGCGAAGATCTACTACGTGCTCATCAGCAGCAGTTGGTTCTTCGCTCGCTTTGTTTTTAACGGTTTCTTTAGCAGCGAACCAAATTGTTTCGTTCATGTAGTGACGAAGTTCTTCGTTAGATACATGTTCTTGCTCTTGAGCAAGGATATCCAAGATTGCATCTTCTAATGCTTGTGCTTCGTCGTCAGTCATAGGACCGCCAACTTGTTTTGATGTTGTACAACTTCGTTAATACGATCTACCATACCGCGCAATACGTTGTAACCATAGCTATTTACGAAGCCATCTTTTCATTGTATTTAGGCGTTTCAAAGTATTCGTATTCGTTTTTGTTGCGGTTTTCACCGTTCCAGTTCAAAGCTGTTTCAAAGCCATGTACGCGACCAAGGGAGTGCGTACGGAAGTAATCAGCATAGTTATGTTTATCTTTGGAATGTAACCATTTTTTATCTGCTTTAGTTAATTGCTCATGATTGTCGCGTTTAGCTTCAGCTAAAGCGATTTTTTGTTCAGCATTTTCCCATGCTTTCACATAATCATGAAGGGATTGTACTACTTGTGGGCTAGCCACAGGTACCAATACAACATTGCTCAAACCAGGTGCGGATGCAGGGTTAGGTAAGATCAAGTTGTCATCATATGTTGGAGCGCTTGCTGCGTGACCAGTGAAGGATGCTGCGCTCAATAAAAGTGCCGCTGTGAAAGCAAGCATTGTAGATTTTTTCATATCTATTCCTCTTTTCATAGTCGAATTAATGTGCTGGATGAGGGCTCCCGAGGGAACCCTTACCAGTCATATCCATACCTAGGATTAGATTCCTAGTTTTTTTGAAAGTTTTCTGAAAGTGTAACTAATTACATACCCATTTTCGCCATCATTGCAGCCATTTGAGCTTTCAATACTTCTACTTCACTTTGTAGACCAGCGTTTTGAGCTTTAATTTGTTCGTTTTCATATTTCAAGTCGGATACTTCACCTTTTAATCCGGCGTTTTGAGCTTTCATTGCTGCCATTTCAGTTTGAACTGCGTATGCAGAGCTGATAGGGCCTTTGCGGTAGCGGTCTGCTACAGCTGCTTCAGCATCTCTGTTACCAACTTTCCAAGTTACACCAGCGTTTGCCATCATGTGGCTAGAGCCGCCAGCCCAGGACAAGCCGCCATGGAACATTGTGGACTCGTTTTTGTAATGAGCTACGCCCACTGCAATCGCGGAGTTACCACGGTAGTTACCGTAACCAGCCATGATTTGAGTTGGTTCCAATGGATCATATTGCATAGGTTTCAATGCGGACAATGCTGCACCTTGAGCACCTACACGGCCCACTTCTTCAGTTAATTTATCAACGCGAGGGTCAACTGCGCCTTTTACGGAAAGGTCATAGTTCAAGCCGCCATCAGCAGTTTCAGTTTTCTTCAATACTACGGAATGATCATCAGATGTCAATGTAGTACGGGAATCTTTTAATTGTTTAACGTTTACTGCATCTGTATCATTAGTGCCTTTTTGAACATTAGTGATTTTGTTACCACCCATATTGAGGTTGCCACCAGTGATGTTTACAGTATCTCCACCGAAGGATAATTTCGGACCATTGGAGTTGTTAGAGATGGAAGTGATGTTAGTGAGGTCGCCTTTCACGTCGAAGGATACTTTACCGTTCACATCAGTGTGAGCAGTAGTATTCACGCCGTTAGAGAAGTCTAAACCTTCAGATAACATTACTGTTCTAGCGTTGCCACCATTTTCTTTGTAAGTCAATGGAATTTGTTTAGCTGCTTCCTTACCATTGAAGTTAACTTGGTAGTTAGTTGTATGGTTAGTAGCATTTGGTTGAACATCTACAGTGATCGCTTTGTTGTCACCTGTTACAGTAACTGCTTCACGAGCTGCATCTTTCACGTCGTTTTTATCTACAGATACTTCGTATGTTGCACCAGCTGCACCGAATGTATCGCCAGCTTTAGGAGCTACTTTAGCGATGTTATTAGCATCAGCTTTAGCTTGTACTTTTTCAGTAGATTTTTAGCTGCTTCTTCATGAACAAGTTTCAATTGTTCTTCAGTTGCTGCACGACCTTTAGTTGCGAAGTCAGCAGAATCAAGAGTTTTGTTAGTTAAGCCAGTGATGTCACCAGTTTTACCATCAAGCTTGATTGTGTTGTCGCCAGCTACGTTAACTACTTGGTCACCTTTGAATTCTAATTTGCCATCCCCTTCGTTGTTAGTGATGGAAGTGATTTTGTTCAAATCGCCTTCAACATTAACTTTGTAAGGGTTAGCTTTAGAACCGTCGCCAGTCACTTTAGTGTTTTGACCGTCAACAAGGTTAGTTTTAGCTGCTTTCAATTGACGTACGTTAACCGCATCAGTATCGTTTACGCCATCTTCAACGTTAGTAATTTGTTTATTACCAGCATTGATGCCGTCTTTAGTTACGGATGGGCCGTTGTTGATTACCAAGCCACCATCAGTGATCTTAGTATCGCCAATTGTTACGGAACCTTTATTAGTAAGATCTACATTGTTGCTCAATGCATATTCTACTTTAGCACCGTTCGTCGCTAGTTTGTTTTACAGTGAGGTTTTTACCGCCGGAGAATTCAACAGTTTTACCATCAGTAATTCTCTTAGCTGCTGTTTCAGAATCAGCAGTAGTATTACCAGAAGATTTAACGTTGAAGCTGTTCATTGTACCAAGACCAGCACCGCTAATTGTCATTTCGCCATTAGCAGATTTGGATACTGTGATACCGTCAGCACCTTTAACATTTACTTTACCGCCGTTAGCTGGAACATCTGTGCCGTTAGCTTGGATTGTCCAAATATCGTCAGTGTTAGCGAATGTTTTGTCGCCGTATTTAATGCGGTCTCCATCTTTCTTAATTGTTGTGTAGTTATCAGGTGTACCTAAGTGGATTTCCTTAGTTTGGATAGAGTCGATGCCTTTGATGTTTTTATTCAAGCGAATGTTCAAAGTATCGTTACCATCAGCAGTTACAGCGATGTTACCTGCAGCAGATTCAAATGTTTTTTCTTGCTCTTCAGTAACGCCTTCACCTTTAACTTTAACTGTGGAGTTAAGTTTGTTTTTGTTTACAACGCTTTCGTTGTTACCAGTGAATTTCAAGCCGTCATCAGTAGTAGCAACTTCGTGTTTGTTCTTGTTGCTATCTTCGTAAACGATACGAGTCATACCGTTAGTACCGTTTTTACCGTCTACACCGTCTTGACCGTTAGCACCTTTGAAAGTAAGACCATCTTTACCGTCTTTACCATTCAATCCGATAGAGCCGTCTTTACCGTTGATTACAACAGCAGAACCGTCTTTACCGTTTACACCGATCTTACCGTCAACACCTGGTTTACCGTCTTTACCATCATTACCAACTTTGATATCGTCGGACAATGCATAGTTGTAAGTATGGTTACCTGTTACAGCATTAACAATTTGTTCAACAGTTAAGTTTTTACCTGCACCGAAGTTTACAGTTGTACCAGGTTTAACGATTGTTGCACTGTGATTACCTACTGTATTACCAGTAACATCACCTTTCCAACCGGAGTTGTTGATTGTATCTACTACAGTTTTAACTGTTGCGATACCATTATTACCATCAACGCCTGGTTTGCCGTCAACGCCGTCTTTCACTTTACCAAGTGTTACGTCGTATTTAACAACACCGTTTGCATCAACGGAAGCTTTAGTGTAGTTACCGTCAACGAAGTTCAAGCCTTCAGACAATTTAACTTTTTGTTTAGCACCGCCGTTAGCTGTGTAGTTAAGTTCAGCATCGCCAAGGTTAGTTGCTTTTGCATTTACTGTGTAAATGTTTTGACCATCAGCACCAATTGTTTTATCAACTGTTACGTTGTCACCAGCTTTAACTTCTGTCTTAGCGGATTTCAATTGTTTTACGTTAACTGCGTCAGTATCATTTACGCCAGCTTTCACGTTAGTGATGTTCAAGTCACCAGCATTGATACCACCTTTAGTAATGGATGGACCATTGTTGATTACCAAACCACCGTCAGTAATCTTAGTATCGCCAATTGTTAAGGAACCGGATGGAGTCAAGTTCACTTCTTTGGACAATTGAACTTTCAATTTACCATCTACGTTGTTCACGCCGATGTTGTTTTCAGTCAATTTATTGCTGTCTGCACCGCCAGTGATATCCAATGTTTGGTTCAATTTCTTAGCGATTACTTTAGTGGAGTCAGTTTGACCATTGTCGCCAGCATATTTCATGCCGTCGTCAGTAGTTGCCACTTCGTGTTTATTGTTATTTTTGTCTTCGTATACGATACGAGTCATGCCGTCTTGACCGTTTTTACCGTCAACGCCATCTTGACCGTTGGCACCTTTAATAGTAAGACCGTCTTTGCCGTCTTTACCATTGAGGCCGATGGAACCATCTTTACCGTTGATTACAACAGCAGAACCATCTTTACCGTTTACGCCGATTTTGCCGTCTACACCGTCTTTACCATCTTTACCGTCGTTACCAACTTTGATGTCATTAGACAATGCATATGTGTAAGTTTGTTCACCAGTTGCATTATCGATATTTTGAGTAATTGTCAAATTATCGCCTGCTGCGTAGGATACAGTTTTACCGTTGCCTACAGCTGTTACAGCGTGGTTACCAACTACATTACCTTTCGCATCTGTGGAGAAGGAGTAGCCGTCTTTGATTTGATCAGCCAAACCAGACAAGTCGATTTTCGCGATTGTACCAGCTTGGTTAGCACCATTGCCATCGTTGTATTTCAATGTAACGGATTTGTCTGCTGCATCATAGGAGTAAGATGTAGTAGTTTCACCTGCACGGATTAGATTGAGTTGGTGCAATGTGTAAATCGTTAGCTTTGGAAATACGAGTTACGTCGCCGATGTTAGCTGCGTTATTGATTACATCGCCGCCAGATTTAAGGTTAGTGATGTTGTTGCCACCATGTTTACGTTGCCGCCATCGAATTTGAATTCGTTGCCGCCAATTGTCATAGTTGCAGGGCCATCATTCTTAATGGAAGTGATGTTTTTCAAATCTTTGTTCAATTGAACTTCGAGAGTATCAGTACCATCAGCTTTTACGTTGATGTTACCAGAAGCGCTCTTGAAGGATGTAGAAGTTGTTTTATCTACGCCTTCACCTTGAACTTTAACAAGGCTGTTCAATTTGTTTTTGTTTACAACATCAGTGTTATTACCAGTGAATTTCAAGCCGTCATCAGTAGTAGCCACTTCATGTTTGTTGTTGTTTTTGTCTTCGTATACGATACGAGTGATACCGTTAGTACCGTTTGTACCATTTACGCCGTCTTGACCATTAGCGCCGCGGATAGTAAGACCGTCTTTACCATCTTTACCATTGAGGCCGATGGAGCCATCTTTACCGTTGATTACAACAGCAGAGCCGTCTTTACCGTTTACGCCGATTTTGCCGTCAACGCCGTCTTTGCCATCTTTACCGTCGTTACCAACTTTGATCGTCGGACAATGCGTATTCAACTTTAGCGCCGTCTTCGTTGCTAGTTTGTTTTACAGTCAAGTTTTTACCTGCTGTCATTTCAACTGTTTTACCATCAGTGATAGTTTTTGCAGCTGTTTCAGAATCAGCAGTTGTGTTACCAGCAGCTTTCACATTCCATGTGGATTGAGCAGCACCTGGAGCTACATGCATGTAAGTCATAAGTAACTTGGTTACCGTTTTCAGTTTTGTTGATCGTTACAGATTTATCGTTAGATGTAACTACTGTACGGGAATCTTTCAACTGTTTAACGTTAACTGCATCGTTATCGTTTACACCAGCTTTTACGTTAGTGATGTTCAAGTTACCAGCATTGATGCCACCTTTAGTGATGGAAGGACCGTTATTAATAGTCAAACCACCATCGTTTACAACAGTGTCACCAATAGTTAAGGAACCAGATGGAGTCAAGTTTACGTTGTTGTTAAGATCGTATTTAACTACGCCATCAGCAGCTACGGAAGCTGTTGTGTTGGAACCATTCGTGAAGTTCAAACCTTTATCCAATGTAACTTTTTGGTCGTTGGAGCCGTTCGCTTTGTATGTCAAAGGAATTTGTTTAGCAGCTTTATCGCCATCGAATGTTACTTGGTAAGTTGTGTTATGGTTTGTTTCATCTTGAACAGGTGTAACAGTGATTGGGTTGTTGTTATTGTTTGCATTGTTTACAGTCACTGCTTCACGAGCTGCATCTTTAACAGCATTACGGGAAACATTTACTTCGTATTTAGCATTCGCATCACCAGTTTGTTTGCCGTCAGCTACAGTGATGTCAGCGATGTTAGTGTCGCCTGCAGTAGCAGATTTTTTAACTACGCTTTCAACAGCAGCTTTATCACCTGTTGGCAAGTTGCTCAAGTCGATCTTAGCTGTTTTGTTCACTGCATTATCATTGCCATCAACATATTCCAATGTAACTGTTTTATCAGCGTTCACTGTGTATGTTTTGTCTTTGATATGAATGTCGTTAGCTTTGGAGATACGGTTAACGTCGCCAATGTTAGCAGCGTTATTGATCACATCGCCACCAGATTTAAGGTTAGTGATGTTGTTATCGCCCATATTCACATTACCGCCATCGAATTTGAATTCGTTGCCGCCAATTGTGAAAGTAGCAGGACCTTCGTTTTTAATAGTCTTGATATTAGTCAAGTCACCAGCTAAACCGTATTCAACTTTAGCACCGTCTTCGTTGCTAGTTTGTTTTACAGTCAAGTTTTTGCCTGCTGCCATTTCAACTGTTTTACCATCAGTGATAGTTTTTGCAGCTGCTTCGGAGTCAGCAGTTGTATTACCAGTGGATTTCACATTCCATACGGATTGTGCAGCACCTGGAGCTACATGCAAGTCATAAGTAACTTGGTTGCCGTTTTCAGTTTTATTAACTGTTACGGATTTATCGTTAGATGTAACTACTGTACGAGCATCTTTCAATTGTTTTACGTTAACTGCATCAGTATCATTTACGCCTGCTTTCACATTAGTAATGTTCAAGTTACCAGCGTTGATACCAGTTTTAGTAACGGATGGACCGCCAGTGATAGTTAAGCCACCATTGTTGATCATTGTATCGCCAATAGTCAAGGAACCTGCTGGAGTCAAGTTGATGTTTTGAGCCAATTGAACTTTCAATTTGCCATCTACGTTATTCACGCCGATGTTGTTGTCAGTCAATTTAGTTGTATCAGCACCACCAACGATATCCAATGTTTGGTTCAATTTCTTAGCGATTACTTTAGATTTATCTGCACCTTGTGCATCATCGCCAGCATATTTCATGCCGTCATCAGTAGTAGCAACTTCGTGTTTGTTGTTGTTTTTATCTTCGTATACGATACGAGTCATTCCGTCTTTGCCGTTTTTACCGTCAACGCCGTCTTGACCGTTAGCGCCTTTAATAGTAAGACTATCTTTACCGTCTTTACCATTGAGGCCGATAGAACCGTCTTTACCGTTGATCACAACAGCAGAGCCGTCTTTACCGTTTACGCCGATTTTACCGTCTACGCCATCTTTGCCATCTTTACCAACTTTGATGTCGTCGGACAATGCGTATTCAACTTTAGCGCCGTCTTCGTTGCTAGTTTGTTTTACAGTCAAGTTTTTGCCTGCTGCCATTTCAACTGTTTTACCATCAGAGATAGTTTTTGCTTCTTTTTTTTCTGAGTCAGTAGTTGTGTTACCAGTGGACTTCACATTCCATACGGATTGTGCAGCACCTGGAGCTACATGCAAGTCATAAGTAACTTGGTTACCGTTTTCTGTTTTGTTGATTGTTACAGATTTATCGTTAGAAGTTACTACTGTACGAGCATCTTTTAATTGTTTTACGTTAACTGCATCAGTATCGTTTACGCCTGCTTTCACATTAGTAATGTTCAAGTTACCAGCATTGATACCAGTTTTAGTAACGGATGGACCATTTTTAATTGTTAAGCCACCATCGTTAACAATAGTGTCACCAATTTTCAAGGAACCATTTGGAGTCAAGTCGATGTTGTTGGACAATGCATATGTGTAAGTGTGTTCACCAGTTGCAGCATCGATATCTTGTTTTACAGTCAAGTTATCGCCTGCAGCGTAGGAAACAGTTTTACCATTGCCAACAGCTGTAACAGCGTGGTTACCAACTACATTGCCTTTAGCGTCAGTGGAGAAGGAGTAACCATCTTTGATTTGATCAGCCAAGCCGGACAAGTCGATTTTCGCAACTGTACCAGATTGGTTAGCACCGTTACCATCGTTATATTTCAATGTTACGGATTTGCTTGCTGCATCGTAAGCGTAAGATGTAGTAGTTTCACCTTGACGGTCAGAAGATGTTGGAGCAATGTGCAAGTCGTTAGCTTTAGAAATACGAGTTACGTCGCCAATGTTAGCTGCGTTATTCACTACATCGCCACCAGATTTAAGGTTAGTGATGTTTTGGTCACCCATGTTGATAGGGCCATTAGTGATATTGATGGAGTTAGGACCGAATTCCATTTTTGGACCATTTGTAGTGTTGGAAATGGAATGGATGTCTACTAAGTCTTTATTCACATCGTATTTAACAACGCCATCAGCAGCTACGGAAGCTGTTGTATTTCTACCGTTTGTGAAGTTCAAACCTTTATCCAAAGTAACCTTTTTGTTCGTTTGTGCCATTCGCTTTGTAAGTCAAAGGAATTTGTTTAGCAGCTTTGTCGCCATCGAATGTTACTTGGTATGTAGTGTTATGATTTGCTTCATCTTGTACAGGTGTAACAGTGATTGGATTGTTGTTATTGTTTGCATTGTTTACAGTAACTGCTTCACGAGCTGCATCTTTAACGTCGTTACGGGATACGTTTACTTCGTAAGTTGCACCAGCATCACCGAAGTTTTCACCAGCTTTAGGGGAAACTTTGGCAATGTTTTTATCGCTAGAACCAGCTACGTCTGCTTTAGCTTGTACTTTTTCAGTAGAAGCTGCCGTAGGTGTTACGTTGTTTACATCTACAGTGTAGATAGTTTTTGTGCTACCATCTGCATTGTTAACTACTGTGCTTGTTACTTTAGCAGCGTTTCTTACCTTGAACTTCAACAGTGCTGTTCAATTTGTTTTTAGCGCTGTCGGACAAGTCAGCTACTACATTGGAACCAGAAGCAGTTGTTTTAATGTACTCACCATTGTTAGCACCTACAACGCCGAAGCTCAAGCCGCCTTGTTTATTCAATTTTTGTAATTCAGTAGCGCCTGTGTTACCAGTCAAACCAACTGTGTTATTGAACTTGTTATTAACAATGTTCAATTGTTCTTCAGTTGCAGCACGACCTTTTTTACCAAAGTCAGGAGCATCCAAAGTTACGTTAGTTAAACCAGTAATATCACCAGCTTTAGCATTAATAGCAATGTTGTGATCGCCTGCTACGTTTACAGTTTGGTTACCACCAAATGCAATTTTGCCATCGCCAGCTTTGTTAGTGATGGATGTAATATCTGTTAAATCACCTTCAACGTCTACTTTGAAAGTTTTAACGCCATTTACGTCACGGTGAGAAGCAGTTGTGTTCTTACCGTTTTCCATGTCGATAGCTTCTTTAGCAAGGTTTTTAATGACAGTCTTACCACCATTATTGATGTTGGAAAGATCTTGTTTAGCAATACCTGTGATAACAGCAGTTTCGTTAGGAACGTCTTTGTTGTTACCATCAACGTATGTCATTGTTACTTTGCCGTTGTTATCAACTGCGTATTCACCTGGTTTAATGTGTTTTTCATTAGCTTTGGAAATACGGGTAACGTCACCAATGTTAGCAGCGTTATTGATTACATCGCCACCAGATTTAAGGTTAGTAATGTTATTACCACCAAGATCTAGGTTACCACCAGTGATGCTGATGTTGTCAGGACCAAAGTGCATAGTAGTACCACCATTGTTAGTAATGGAAGTAATGCCACCAAGATCGCTATTTAAAGAGTATGTATATGTTTGCTCACCAATGGATTGCTTGATATCTTGTTTAACTGTTAAGTTCTTACCAGCTGCGTAGTTAACAGTTGTACCACTTTGTACAGTTGCAGGTTTTGCAGTACCATCAACTTTACCACCGTTTGCTGTAGCATTTGTTAAGAAGTCATATTTAGCAGCTGTATCAGCAGCGTTGATTGTATAAGTAGTTTTACCATCAACAGTTACTTCGTTAACAGTAACGTTTCTACCAGCTTTCACCATGCCTTTGTCATCAAAGCCTACAGTGATTTTGGAGTCTTTCGCACCGTCATGAGCCGCTACAGTAGATACACGACCTGTACCGATTACGTTTAATTTACCGCCATCAGTTAAGAAGTCACTCTTACCAGTGTTACCAGTTACAGCAACGCCAACGTTTTTCAATTGAGCCACGTTAACAGCGTCAGTGTCTGCAGTACCTGCAGCAAGACCAGTCAATTGACGAGTCATTTGTTGACCATTACCAATGGATACAGCAGCTGTAGTAGCTGTTTGTACGTTACCAGTCAATGGTGCGTATTTACGTTCATGAGGATCGGATGGGTTGTAGCCAAGTACACCTTTATCTGTAGTTGTAACAGAAGCGGAACCAAGAGCTACGCCTTCGGCAATACTAGCATTAGTAGCATCACCAAGCGCTGTACCTTTTGTTGCATTTGCTTTAGCAATATGACCTACTGCTACACCAAATTGACCATTTGCATGAGTACCAGCACCTAAAGCTACAGCAGACTCACCTTCAGTTTGAGATTGCATACCGATAGCAATGGAGTTTACACCAGATGCAATAACTCTAGGGGATGTTTTACCACTTTGACCAATCGCAATGGAATTGTTACCAGAAGCATCAGCACGTGCACCCAATGCTGTAGCGCCAGATCCTGTCGCATGTGTATCTCGACCGATAGCAATTGTGTCTAAGTGAGTAGCGGTATTGTCTCGACCGATGGCGATTTGAGAGTTCTCATCACGTGTTTCAGGATGGTTTCGCCATCATTCGTAGAATCTGTTAAGTTATTTTTACCAATGGAGATACCACCCATTGTTTTTGCATTATTAAATTGACCCAAAGTTACAGTGTCTGCCACGTGGGATGTATTTTCAGAACCAATGGCAACAGAGTTTTGGCCCTTTGCATTATTGTTGTAACCAGCAGCAAAAGAACCTGCACCAGTAGCATTAGTATATACACCCATAGCAGAAGCGCTAGTACCAGTAGCACTGGAGTAGTTACCAATTACTGTAGAGTACTCACCAGCTTGTTTAGGTGTTGTTTGCCAAGAACCTTTAGTATAGTTAACGTTATTATAAGTACCTACAGCAACGGCAGCCTTAGCATCTGCATTATTCACATTACCAAGAGCAACAGAGGCCTTACCAGAAGCGTTATTACCAGCACCAACAGCTGTAGCCGCGCCACCTGTAGCTTTATTTTCATTACCTACTGCTGTAGAAGCGTTATTTGTAGATGTATTTTTAGCACCGATTGCTACTTTACCATCATGACCAGCTACATTATCAGTAGTATTTTGGTAACCTACCACGATAGAGTTTTGGCCTACATTATAATTTTGGCCATTACTTTTTGGATTAGTATCAGCCCAAATATTTACATGACTGTTGCCAGTATCATAACCTGCTTGTGCTTCTTGTGGCGCAATACCACCCATAGCACCAGCTACAGCTAAGCCAGCCAATACGCTAGCCAAAACTTTTTTCTTGCCGTTATTATTTTTTGCAGTTTCAGGAACTACTACATAGCAGCCTTTAGATTTGCTATAAACGACTTTAAAGACTTTATTCATAGAAACTATGAACCCCTTTCTCTCTTATAAAGAAAACACTAAATGCCTTATTTATACACTTTTTGTTTCATGAATGGTTTATGACACACGTTCACATACTATTCATTAAGATATTTATATAATATCAATTTATAAACTAAATGTAAATAGAAATTCCTCATATTATTAAAATAAATTTTATATTTCTAAACATTTTAAACTAAGATCCTATTTTATGCGAATATTTCTACTCATCCGCATAAAATAAGGGTTTTATATATAATAGTATTATACATAATATAATACATTTAATATATAAAGCCCAAAAATAAGATATTCAGTTTATATTTATCCTGAAACCATATGGCAATTTTAATATCGTCTTCATTCAATCTATATAAACACTTTAAATAAGATGAAGAGAAAACCCTTTATTATGGCACTTCTTCATAATCAGTAAGAAAAAGGTAGTTAATATAAGCAGTCTATTATTTTATAATTGTTTATATTTGTACAGCTATTAAGCCTTAAGTAAGGACAACAATAGATAAATGCAAAAAAACAACGCCATCCTTTCGGATGGCGTTGTCTTGTATAAGGATTGCGTGCCCTAGTCGGGGGTCCAGGGAACATCATGGCCCTCAAACACTCGCCGTAGAGGGCCGTATGTAGTTATTCATTATTACACTGCGCATCACACATCATTTTCCTAAAACACTCTATATCGTTTATGCCGAGCCACTAGTGATCTAATGATTTATAGTTAAAATTAACAACGACCTTATTATTGAATCGCAGCACGCAAATCTACTTTTTTAGTTTCTTGGTTAGCTGGACGATTAATAGCTTCGCGAAGGTTTACTACGTGCTCATCTTGCACTGTAGGTTCTTCACTTGCTTTATTTTTTACAGTTTGTTTAGCAGCGAACCAAATTGTTTCGTTCATGTAGTGACGAAGTTCTTCGTTAGATACATGTTCTTGGTCTTGTGCCATTACATCCAAAATAGCATCTTCTAATGCTTGTGCTTCGTCGTCAGTCATAGGACCGCCAACTTCTTTTTGTTTTTGGATGATTTCGTTAATACGATCTGTCATGCCGCGCAATACATTGTAACCATAGCTGTTAGTGAAGCCATCTTCTTTATTGTATTTAGGCATTTCAAAGTATTCGTATTCGTTTTTATTACGGTTTTCACCATTCCAGTTCAAGAACACTTCTTGACCATGTACACGACCGATGGAATGTGTACGGAAGTAGTCAGCATAGTTGTGTTTGTCATAGGAATGTAACCATTTTTTCTCAGCTTTTGTCATACGCTCATGGTTTTCGTATTTCACTTTAGCTTTTGCGATGTTGATCTCCGCATTTTGCCAAGCTTTTACATAGTCATGAACAGCAGACACTGTTTGTGGGCTAGCCACAGGAACCAATACTACGTTGCTCAATGCAGGCGCAGATACTGGGTTACGTAAAATTAAGTTATCGTCATATGTTGGAGCGGATTGTGCACCTACAACACCTGTAGAAATAACAAGAGCCGCTGCACAAGCAAGTAATGTAGATTTTTTCATTCTATATTCCTCTTTTCTATCGTTAGATTATGGTGAAAGTATCTTTCACACGTATTACACGTTCATATCTGAAAGCACTGCTTTCATAAACCATAGGGAGAGGTAAGCGCTACGCTAGGTAGCGCATACCATCCTAAGTTCATTCAGTTCTTACTCTCTCAAATGATTACATACCAAGTTTTGCCATCATTGCAGCAATTTGAGCTTTCATTTGTTCGTTTTCAGCTTTCAAATCAGATACTTCTGTTTTTAATCCAGCGTTTTGTGCTTTAACGGATGCCATTTCTTGTTGCATTGCATAAGCGGAGCTGATAGGGCCTTTGCGGTAACGATCTGCTACAGCAGCTTCGCTATCACGGTTGCCAACTTTCCAAGTTACACCAGCGTTTGCCATCATGTGACGGGAACCACCAGCCCATGCCAAGCCAGCATGCATCATTGTGGACTCATTTTGTAGTGAGCAACGCCCATTGCAATAGCGGAGTTACCACGGTAGTTACCATAACCAGCCATGATTTGAGTTGGTTCTAATGGATCGTATTGGATAGGTTTCAATGCTGCAAGAGCTGCACCTTGTGCACCTACACGACCGATTTCATCAGTTAACTCATCGAAACGAGGGCTTGCACCAGTAGACAAGTCGTATACTTTAGCGCCATCTGTAGTTTCAGATTCACGAACACCTACAGTACCATCAGTAGATTTAACGATAGTACGGGAGTCTTTCAATTGTTTCAAATTAACCGCATCTGTATCGTTAGTACCTTTACCAAGGTTAGTAATTTTGTTACCACCCATGTTGAGGTTACCACCAGTTACGGAAAGATCACCAGCGTTGAAGTTCAATGCAGGGCCATTTTCGCTGTTTTTGATGGAGTTGATGTTTTTAAGATCTTTGTTCATCTTAACAGTTAATGTATCGTTACCATCAGCTACTACGTTGATGTTACCAGCAGCGGATTTGAATGTAGCGGATTCAGCAGCAGTTACGCCTTCACCTTGAACTTTAACAAGTGTATTCAACGCATGTTTGTTTTCAGTACCAGTGTTGTTGCCAGTGAATTTCAAGCCATCGTCCATAGTTGCCACTTCACGTACGATATCTTTGCCGTCTTTACCTTTAATAGGATTGCCGTCTTTATCTTGTGGAGTGTAAACGATACGTTGAGATTTATCAGTGCCATTTTCTGGGTTTACTAATGTTTGTTTACCGTCTTTAGTGGAGATATCAACAGATTTACCGTTGCTACCGTCAGCACCTTTAGGACCAGTCAAGCCAATGTGACCTACGCCGTCTTTACCAGCGATGGATACAGCGTCTTTACCGTCTTTACCGATGGAAACTTTACCGTCAACACCGTTAGCACCGTCTTTACCGGAGATGGATACGCCATCTTTACCAGCTACGCCATCTTTACCAGGAACGCCAATGGAGTTCAAGCCGTTAAGATCTTTATCAAGACCAATTACAACTTTACCATCTTTAGTCATAGTTTTGATGTTGGAACCGCTGTAGTTGTTATCAGCTTTAGTACCTTCGCCAACGATTTCAAGTTTTTCACCCAAGTTTTTGTGGATATCAGCACCAGATTGAGCACCGAAGTTCAAGCCTTTATTGCCGATTGCATCAGCAGTATTTTTAAGGTCTGTTACGTTTACAGCAGCATTCTTAGCATTGTTATCTGCAGCAGCGTTGTTGATCTTATCTAAGTAAGTATCGCCAGCTTTGTCAGCAATGGAAGAACCAACATTGTTCAACTTAGTAGGCTCAGTAGAGGAGTTACCAGCACTGTTCATAGATGCGATAACTTGGTTTGCAGGAACTACATCACCAGTACCGTCAACGTTTGTTGTGAAAGTGCCATCTGGTTGTTTGTAAACTTTAGTGCCGTCTTCTTTAGTGTATACCACTGGAATTTGAGCGTTGTTTACAACACCTTGGTTATTGATCTTGATGTCATATTGGTGACCTTTATTTGCATCATAAGTTGCAGAACTAGGGTCGTTTTTATCAGTTACTGTGATAGTGCCATCAGAGGATTCAACAGTTGTAACTTTATCTTTCAATTGTTTAACGTTTACTGCATCTGTATCAGCTTCACCAGCTTTAACACCAGTGATTTTCTTATCGCCAGCATTGATGCCGTCTTTCTTAACAGATGGACCACCAGCGATAGTCAAGCCATCGTTGTTAACTGTAGTATCGCCAACTTTTAAGGAACCATCTTTAGTAAGATCTACATCTTTAGCCAATTGAACTTTCAATTTACCGCCGTCTTCATTTACACCGATATTGTTATCAGTCAATTTAGTGCTGTCTGCACCGCCAACGATATCTAATTGTTCACCAAGTTTTTTCTTAACAACAGTAGTGTTATCGCCTTTGAAAGCTAAACCGTCTTCTAATGTAGCAACAGTGTGTTTACCTGTTTTATCTTCGTATACAATACGGGAGATACCATCAGCACCGTTAGCACCATCGATACCATCTTTACCTTTTTCTACTTGGATATCTACACGGTTAGTACCATCAACACCGTTAGTGCCGTCTTTACCGTTGATACCAATTTTGCCGTCTTTACCATCTTTACCTGTTACAGTAATAGTTTCAGATTTAAGGTTTTTATCAAGTTTAACGTCGATAGTTGTGTTACCATCTGCATCTTGACCGATGATAGTTTTAACGTTTTCGCCGCTGTACTCAGTATCAGCTTTAGCGCCTTCGCCTTGAACTTTTACAGTGGAACCAAGTTTATTAGTTTTCACACCGCCAGAGTTAGCGTCGAAGTTTAAGCCTTTGTCGATCAATGCGTCAGCTGTGTTTTTAAGGTCAGTTACGTTTACCGCACCGTTCTTAGTTTTGTTATCAGCAGCTGCTGCATTAATTTTGTCTAAGTAAGTGTTGCCAGCTTGATCAGCGATAGAGGAACCTACGTTGTTCAACTTCATAGGATCTGTTGTGGAATTGCCACCATTGTTCATGGATGCAATTACATCAGCAGGTTGAACTGTAGTACCAGTACCATCAGGGTTAGTGTTGAAAGTAGTAGCACCAGTTGCAGGATCTACGATTTTGTAAAGTTTGTTGCCATCTTTATCAGTGTAAACAACTGGAGTTTGAGCATTTTCAACTACAGATTGGTTATTGATAGTGATGTCATATTGGTGACCTTTAGCTGCATCATAAGTTGCAGATGTAGGATCGTTTTTATCAACTACTTTAATGGAGTTGTTGGAAGACTCAACAGTTGTAACTTTGTCTTTCAATTGTTTAACGTTTACAGCATCTGTATCGTTTTCACCAGCTTTAACGCCTGTAATTGTTTTATTACCAGCATTGATGCCATCTTTCTTAACAGATGGACCACCAGCGATAGTCAAACCATCGTTGTTAACTGTAGTATCGCCAATTTTTACGGAACCATCTTTAGTAAGATCAAGGTCTTTAGACAATTGAACTTTCATTTTACCATTGTCGTTGTTTACGCCAATGTTATTATCAGTCAATTTAGCTTTATCAGCACCACCAACGATATCTACTACGTTGTTAAGATGTTTCTTAATAACTTTAGTTGCATCAGTTTGACCGTCGTCACCAGCGAACTTCATACCATCATCGTGAGTTGCTACTTCGTGTTCGTTACCGTCTTTGTCTTGGTATACGATACGAGTCATAGTTTCACCAGGTTGGCCGTCAACGCCTGGAACACCATCTTTTACAGTGATATCAGCAGTTGCATTTTTACCATCTTTACCAGCAGGGCCAGTCAAACCAATGTGACCTACGCCATCTTTACCGGAGATAGATACTGCATCTTTACCGTCTTTACCAGAGATACCAACTTTACCATTGTTACCATCTGTACCAGCTGCGCCTTGAGGGCCAGTGATTGTTACACCGTCTTGACCGTTAACGCCATCTTTACCATTAACAACTACTTTATCCAAGGTTAGTTAAGTCTTTGTTCAATGCATAAGTGTAAGTTTGGTTACCATCAGCACCGATTTCTTGTTTTACAGTCAAGTTTTTGCCTGCGCCGAAGTTTACAGTTTTGCCGCTTGCTACTGCAGTTTCAGCTGCATTGGAACCGTCTTCAAGGTTACCAGTTGCATTTGTTTTGAAGCTGTAAGGAGTAGATGCTGCTGGGATGTTCAAGTCGGAGAAGTCGATAACTGCTTTAGTATCAGTTACAGCTTTACCGTTGCCATCATTATAAGTCAATGTAACTTTCTTAGTAGCTGCATCGTATTTGTATACGTTTTCAGTGCCGTCAACTACACCGCCTTTAGCTTCAGTGCTACCAGCTTTAACTGCTGTAGGAGCGATATGTAATTCAGAAGCTTTCAAGGAATCATGTGCAGATTTCAATTGGTCTTCTGTAGCTGCTTGACCGGATACGATATTGTTAGGATCGAATGTTTTGTTAGTCAAACCACCGATGTTACCAGTTTTAGCGTTCAAGCTGATTGGGTTAGTACCACCAACTGTTACTGTTTCGTTAGGACCGAATGTGAGTTTACCAGAACCAGCGCCATTTGTGATGGAGTTGATATCAGTTAAGTCACCTTCAACGTTGAGTTTGTATGGATCAGCGTCTGTACCAGTACCAGATTTCTTAGTGTTTTTACCGTCTTCAATTTTCGCTAATTTAGCATTTACAGTGTAAGTTTTTTGACCTGTAGTTGCATCAGTTGTATCAGTAACAGTTACGTTGTCACCAGCTTCAACTTTAGAACCAAGACCAGTGATTACTTTCTTACCATCATTAGTGATGTTGGAAAGATCGTTTTTAGCGATACCAGTAATTTTAGCTTCTTCGTTAGCTACTGGGTTACCTTTACCGTCAACGTAAGTCATAGTTACGCTGCCGTCGTTTTGTACAGCATAGCTACCAGGTTTGATGTGTTTTTCATCTTCAAGAGTAGCTACTTCATGAACTTTAGTGTCACCGTCTTTAGTGTATGTAATACGGTCGCCATCGTTCTTGATTGTTGTAGTTTTACCAGTTGGATCTTGTAAGCCGATTTCTTTAGTAGTAACTTTGTCAGTTGTTACGCTTGTAAGATCTTTAAGATTTTTATCAAGAGCGTATGCAACTTCTGTATTACCGTTACCGTCGTTAGTTTGTTTAACAGTTAAGTTTTTACCAGCTTGCATTGTAACGGATTTACCGTCTGCAATATTTTGATCTGTGTCACCAGAATGTGTACCTTCTGTAGCAGAAACTGCACCAGATTTCAAGTTCCAAGTAGATGCTGTACCAGCAGCTGCATTTACATGTAAGTCATATGTTACTTGGTCGCCATTTGTTGTTTTGTTAATTGTTACAGATTTGTCGTTGGAAGTAACAACTGTACGAGCTGCTTTCAATTGATCGTAGTTAACAGCGTCAGTACCATCAGTAGCAGGTGCTACGTTAGTAATTTTTTTGTTACCAGCATCAATACCAGTTTTAGTCACAGATGGGCCACCAGTGATAGTTACGCCATCGTTGTTAACTTTAGTGTCACCAATTGTTAAGGAACCGTTTTTAGTCAAATCAACGTCTTTGTTCAAGTCGTATTTAACTACGCCATCAGCTGCTACAGAAGCTGTTGTGTTGGAACCGTTAGTGAAGTTCAAACCTTTGTCCAATTTAACTGTTTGGTCACCAGTACCATTAGCTTTGTATGTCAAAGGAATTTGTTTAGCTGCTTTTTCACCATCGAATTTCACTTCGTATGTAGTGTTATGATTTGCATCATCTTTCACAGGGTTAACAGTGATAGGGTTATTTGTATCAGCTGTGTAGTTACCACCAGTAGTTGTACCACCGTTGTTAACTGTTACTGCTTCACGAGCTGCATCTTTAACAGCATTACGGGAAACATTAACTTCGTATTGAGCATCTGGGTCACCAGAGTTTTTACCATTACCTACAGTGATGTCAGCAATGTTAGTGTCACCAGCTGCATCAGCTTTTTTAACTACACTTTCAGTAGAGGAAGCACCACCAGGTACAGAAGAAGTATTAGCTACAGCTACTTTATAAACTGTTTTATTAGGATCAGTTGTATCTTTAGTTACTGTAACATTGTTAGAACCAGAAGCTACTTCAAATTTATGGTTCAATTTAGCTTTTGCATCATCGGACAAATCAGCTACTACATCTGTACCAGAAGCAGTTGTTTTGATGTATTGACCGTTGTTAGCACCAACTACACCGAAGCTCAAACCACCAGTTTTGTTCAATTTTTGAGTATCTGTGTTACCAGTGTTACCTGCTAATTTAATTGTGTTGTTGAAGCCATCGCTTACTTTTTTCAATTGGTCTTCAGTTGCCGCACGACCGGAAACAACAGTTGGGTTAGTAATATCCCAATCTTTGTTTTGTAAGCCAGTTACATAACCACCTTTACCATCTAAGGAAATAGGGTTGTCACCACCAACTTTTACAACTTTGTCACCTTCGAAAGTAAGTTTGCCAGAATCAGCACCATTTGTGATAGAGGAGATATCTGCCAAGTCGCCTTCTACATTTACTTTGTAAGGAGTAGCTGCTGTGCCGTCACCTTCAACTTTAGTGTTTTTGCCATCTACAAGTTTAGAAGGATCTGTAGAGCCAGTAGCACCAGTGGAGCTTACTGTGTAGATATCTTGACCTTCAGCACCTTGAGATTTAGCTACAGTTACGCCTGCACCAGCTTTAACTTCTGTCTTAGCGGATTTTAATTGTTTTACGTTAACTGCGTCAGTATCATCAGTACCAGGAGCTACGTTAGTGATTTTTTTGTTACCAGCGTTGATACCAGTTTTAGTTACAGATGGACCACCAGTGATAGTCATACCACCGTTGTTGATTACAGTATCGCCAATTGTCAAAGAACCATCTTTAGTCAAATCAACGTCTTTATTCAAGGAATATGTGAATTGTTTACCAGCTTGGTCTAATACAATGTTTTTACCAGCTTTGAAAGTAACAGTGTCGCCAGGGCTTACTTTTTCAGAAGTAGTACCATTTGTAGTACCACCATTATTAGCGGAAGTTACATTCCAACCGGAACGGTTAATAGCTTGTGCTACATTATCAGTAGTTGCTACACCATTTGTAGTAGGAGGTACAACTTTACCGTTGTTATCAGTGATTGTAGCGCCTTCTTTAAGTTTCAATTTAATGCCAGTAGCATCAGCTTCTGTGGAAAGAAGACCTTCACCTTTAACAGTTAATGTACCATTGTCTAACAATACATCGCCTTTACCAGTGTCGCCAGCATATTTCAAGTTAACGCTTCTTAATTGAGCTACGTTAACTGCATCAGTATCTTCTTTACCTGCAGCAAGACCTGTAATTTGACGAGTTGCAGTAGCACCGTCACCTACGGAAACAGCTGCTAATGTGGATGTTTGTGCAGTACCAGCTAAACCACCGTATTTATTATCACGATCTTCAGCAGGGTTGAAGCCTTTAACGCCTTTATCTACAGTTGCTTTAGATGTAGAACCAAGAGCAACACCATCAGCAACAGAGGCCTTTGCCTCTTTACCTAATGCTGTAGCAGATGCAGCAGATGCTTCAGAACCTTGACCCAATGCACTTGCACCATTAGCTGTAGCAGAAGATTTGCCACCTACTGCAGTAGAAGCAGTACCACTAGAGTTAGCTTGCATACCAATTGCAACAGCCGCAAATCCACTTGCTGTTGTTTTATAGGTATTACCACCACTTGGAGCACCATTAGTACCGATAGCAATAGCAGCATTAGCAGTAGCTTCTGTACGATTACCGATAGCAACGGATAAATCGTTTTTAGCTTTTGCTTCACGACCAATAGCAATGGTATCTTGTGCTGTCGCTTCATTTTGACGACCGATAGCAATCATAGTATTACCAGCATTACCACCAGAGTTCGCAACGTTATCTTGACCGATAGCTACAGCACCACCAACAGATGCAGTATTGTTATAACCCATTGTGATTGTATCTTCTTTTTGAGAGTCATTGCCCTCACCGATTGCAATAGCACGATCACCAGATGCTTTATTTTTGTAACCAACTGCTGCAGCACCAGCTACGGAAGCGCCATCAACTGTATTTTGACGACCTAATACAGAGGAGTTATCGCCTGTTACAGTATTACTAGAACCAACAGATGTAGCACCTTCACCGGATACTTTATTGTTAACACCAACGCCAACCGCTACATTGTTAGTTGCTTTATTCAAATAACCTAACGCCACAGCACTGGAACCTGTTGCTTCCGCTTGACGACCAATTGCTAAAGCAGCGCCTTGAGTAGCGTTTGCACCAGAACCGATTGCGATAGAACGGTCACCAGATGCAGTACTGGAGTTACCCATTGCTACAGATGCTTCACCAGATGCTGTATTGCCAACACCGATAGCACTTGCAGATTTATTAGTTGCATGGTTTTGATTACCAACCGCTAAAGAAGACTCTCTTGTAGCTTCATTAGCAGCACCGTAAGCAATTTTGCCACTTTCATCACTAGGACCACCTGCTGTATTATTTTGGTAACCAACAACAACAGAGTTTTTAGACACTGTATTAGAACCATTATAAGTACCGTTAGGAGTAATATTAACCGCACTATTACCTAAGTTTACATCCGCATGTACCGGTGTACCCATTGCGCCAGCGCCTACCATAGCCAAACCAGCTAATACGCTAGCTAACACTTTTTTCTTACCACCATTGTTTTTTGCAACTTCGGAAACTACTACGTAGCACTCTTTAGTTTTGCTCCAAACAACTTTAAAGATTTTATTCATATTACTATGAACCCCTTTCTTAACTAGACACAATTACAATCCTTATAATTAATAATCAATAAATACAAAAGACTGAAAGGCCAAACATCCCATACTTAATGGCATTCTGAGTGTCTTTCATATTCTTTTCATTTTGTGTCATGAACAGAATATCATATATCGAAAATCTTGTAAATAGTATACTTCATCTTTTTATCATAAACACCAAAATTTATTATTAGAACCTTTATTTTGTTAAATAAAATTTAATATATGGTCGTTTTTTTACTCATTTTTTTGACGATTTATACGTATTTTATAAAATCTAATCTATTTTATTCTATCCAGTTTTATTATTTTCGATAATTGCATTACCAAAACTTATAAATAAAGGTTTAATCGATTTATGGAGATTGATTTTTCTCGATTTCAAACTCTATTTTTATATTATCTATAAATTTTGATCTCAAAAAAAATCTATATATGAAATTCACTCAATCCTTTGATAACCATTTCATAAATATTTCATATATCTCTTTGCAAATGAAATAATTATGAATTCGCTCTCCTATATATAATAGAAATTATGATATACTTAATCATAATGAGGTAAAATTTAACCATATAGTAACAATGAGGATTTACCATGGACACACAACCAAAAGAAGCACGTAAAGATATGTATAAAGAAACCACAGAAGAAATAGTAAAAGGTAATAGCAGCGAAGGCCAAGCCATTAGTCCCCCTCCGCATCAAGCGTCTACTGACCAAGCAGGCATTGAGGCATTAAAGGACTCGTATGATGATTTCCTTTATGTATCTAAAGCCTTTGCTAGTTGTTCTATTAATTCGTTAATTGCAACGGCGCGCATCTACGGTCTTGATCCGGCGCCAATTAAGGGTGCTCGTGTACTTGAGCTAGGCTCCTCTTGTGGCGGCAATATCATTCCACAAGCACTGTACTATCCAGAGGCAACTTTCACAGGCATCGACCTATCATCTGTACAAATCAAACACGGTAATGAATTAATCGAATCCATGGGGCTCACCAATGTAACCTTGTTAGAAAAAGATATCATGGACATCGATGATGACTTTGGCACCTTCGATTACATTCTCGTTCACGGCATTTGGTCTTGGGTACCTGACAGCGTTAAGGATAAAATCCTCAGCATTTGTAATCGCAATCTATCTGACCGCGGCATCGCTTATGTGTCCTACAACACGTATCCCGGTTGGAAACGATTAGAGCAAATGCGAGATATTATGCTCTACTCTGAAAAGCAATTAAAGTCTCAATCACTGCAGGAACGTACTGTATACACTAAAAACGTGTTAAAACTCCTTGGCGAGACAATGAACATGGATAAACGTTCTCAAGAGCGGTCAGGTTACAAAATCGCCAATATCAACACTGTCTTAGATTCCAATGATTATTATGTAGGCCATGAATATTTAGAAACCTTTAACGATCCTGTGTATGTGTCTGAGTTTATTGACCGTGCAGAACAGCAAGGTTGCGTATATATCGGTGATGAAAGCCTCGAAAAATCCTTTATCACGTGGCTCAATGATAAGGTAGTAGATAATATTAAAGCCCTTGCCAACGGTAATCATAAGGATAAAGAGCAATATTATGACTTTGTCTATGATACACAGTTCCGCATGGCATTATTAACAAAACCATGCAATAGAGACAAAATTGTGCGGGACGAAACGGTTCAAAAAGATATTCTGGACACGTTGTACTTTGCGGCACCTTTTGAAGATTCCTTAGGCATGCCTTCGGATTGGACCGATACGCTACGCATTACGCTCAAACAATTTATGCGCACGTTCCAACAATTTAATGTTCAAGATATTGTAGACTACATGGCTGAGAATCATCCTAATGAGGAATATAGCAAGGACAGATTGTACGTACAGCTATTCTTGCTAACCATTTTAGGCCATCTCCGTTCGTATGCTGAGAAATATGAAAAATTACTATTTGTAGAAAATGTGAGTTACATCCCAGAACGTTTCATTAGATATGTTTCTACCCTCATCGAAGGCAACGGTAAACAATATATGTCCTTAGGCAATATGTTTAATCAAGAGGATCCTACTGTAGACGAAGGGCTATTGTACGTCATGAAACAAATGGCACAGCCCACAACTCGTGCTGAGTTAATTAAAATTCTAGATGAAACGTTAACCATCACTCGTACGAAAGCAGATGGTGAAACCTTCACTGTCCCAAGTGAACAATACCTCGATGAGTCTATTAAACATTTAGTAGAGCTTGGCTATTTTAGACACCAAGCTTAAAACACCATTTTTTATTTTGATACGTCACTACTTAAGTTATTACATTACTTCTAATTAAGGTATGACATAGTTGCGACTTAACAAGAGAAAAAGTAAGCCTTAGTTTCACTTTCAAAATTTAATCACACAAAAATAAAAGCGTAACTGGTATAGAGTGCCGTCTATATCAGTTACGCTTTTTTGATTTGGCTACTACTTAATTATATTTAGAAGTGAGGTAATCTGTGTAGTAGCCAATGGTTATTTAATAATCTATTCTATTTTTTGTTTACACGAACGCGTTCAATTGTTGGTTCACCTTGAGCATTTTTCGCTACTGTGTCCACGCGGAACAATGCCATTTCTGGGCTGAATTCAGTAACGAGGCGATCATCTACTGTTACGCCGTCTTGGATTGCACGGTATACGATTTGTGCGAATTCATAACGAGTTAACAAGCGGTCACCACCAAATGTGCCATCTGGATAACCTTCAACGAGACCACGGTGAGATAAATCGCTTACCGCTTCATATGCCCAGTGGTTTGTAGCTACGTCTGGGAACAATGTAGTATGGTCAGCTTTCATCTTAGTACCAGCTACGCCGTTCAATAATGCAGTCAATTTTTGGATTTGTGCATTTTGTTCAGCTACAGTTTTCTTAAGAGCCAATACCTCTTTACCGATAGCTACACGAGAACGGGATACACCATTATGAGCGCCTACTTTCACAGATAAGCCAGCATTAAATACTGTTTCATCGCCGCCCACTGTGGAACCGATGCTAAGTTGTACGTCTTCGTTAGGACGGTAGAAAGCACCAATAGCTGCCGCATCACCACTGCGGTAGTGACCATAACCTGCAGCAAAGTCCCATTTAGCGTCTGGATCGAAATCAAGTGGATGTAAAGCCGCCAACGCTGCAGCGCCTGCTACAGATTTGTCGATACGTTTATCCATCTTGGAAAGATCGCCTTTGAAGGAGTTCATATTGTTATTGATGTTTGTAATATTGTTTTGAATATCTGTTACATTGCCTTTAATGTTTTTAATGTCTTCTGTATTCTTAGCGATGTTTGTAGTATTGTTTGCAATATTACCTGCATTTTTGTTGATATCATCGCGGTTTTTATTGATGTCATTGCGATTGTTCTTGATGTCATCTTTGTTTTTGTTGATATCGTTGCGATTTTTGTTGATGTCATCGCGGTTTTTGTTGATCTCTGTCTTATTTTTGTCGATATTCGTAGTATTGTTATTGATTTGGTCCGTAATATCTTTAGACAAAGATACTTTGTAATCACGGCTATTACCATTGATTGTTGGTGTTACCGTAATGTGGTCACCTGCTGTTACTGTTGTAGTACCTGTAGCAGCGGTGATTTCGTCTTTCACCTTTTTAAGTTGGGAAACGTTAACCGCATCAGTATCTGCTACGCCGGCTTTCACATTGTTGATGATTTGATCACCAGCACTGATGCCGTTTGTAGTGTAGTAAACTGTTTTGTCCCCTTCACTTGCGTACATACCAGATTTTGTGAAAGTAGCTTGTTCTAAGGTATCTGTGTTTTCGATTTGGATACCTTTAGGTGTAACACCGATATTTTCGCTGCCGTTGAAGAAACGAGCACTGTCCTTATCGATACGAGCACGAACGTCGTCAGTTGCTTTACCGAAGTTAACAGAGTTCATCTCTACTAAATCTTTATTTACAGCTACTTTATATTCAGCACCACCGTTTGCATTTGTACCTTGTGTTACAGTCGTATTATCGCCTGCTACAACTGTGGTATGTTTTTTAGCTTCTGCTTCAACGGTGTTAACTTTTGTTTCTAAGTTATTAACTTTAGTATCTACATTGTTTACTTTAGTTTCTACATCGTTAACCTTAGTTTCAACGGTGTTAACCTTAGTCTCTACTGTATTTACTTTGTTTTCTACAGTATTAACTTTATTTTCTACAGCAGTAACTCTAGGCTCTAAGTCGTTAACCTTAGTTTCTACAGCAGTCACTTTGTCGTCTACTTTTTTAAGTTGAGCCATATTAACTGCATCAGTATCTGCTTCGCCAGCTTTCACATTATTGATTTTTTGATCGCCTGCGCTAATACCGTTTGTAGTGTAGTAAACGGTTTTATCCCCTTCACTTGCATACATACCGTATTTAGTGAAGTTCGCTTGCTCTAAAGTATCTGTATTTTCGATTTGAATGCCTTTAGGTGTAATACCGATGTTTTCGCTACCGTTGAAGAAACGAGCGCTGTCTTTATCGATACGAGCACGTACATCGTCTGTAATCTTACCGAAGTTAACAGAGTTCATATCCTCTAAGTCTTTCTTTACAGACACTTTGTATTCAGCACCACCAGCCGCATTTGTACCTGCTGTTACAGTTGTGTTATCTCCTGCTACAACTGTAGTATGTTTTTTAGCTTCCGCTTCAACATCGTTGATTTTTTCTTCTGCTTTTTTAAGTTGTGCTACGTTTACTGCATCAGTGTCATCTGTACCAGCTGCTACAGATGTAATTTGGCGTGTTACATTATTTGCTACGTCGCCAACGGATACGGCAGAGCTTGTCGCTTTCCATGCAGCACCTGTTTCTGTAGAAGCAGCACCTGTTTTAACATCATAGCCAATACCGCCAGCTGCTACTGTTGCTTTGGAGCCACTACCAAGAGCTACGCCGCCTTCAGCAGTTACCTCTGTGTTGTGGCCAATAGCTACTGCTTCGTTCACAGTTGTTGTAGTACCAGCATCGCTAGAACCAATTGTAACAGTATTGTTAGCACCTGTTACAGTACGGTTATCGCCTACGATAATTGTGTCAGTTGCATCAGACACAGTATTCTTGGAACCAATAGCTGTCATGTGCTGAACTTTAGTAGCCGTATTACCTACGCCCATAGCAAGGTTGTCTTTGCTTTCACCACCCTTAACACCTGTCACAGTATTGTTAATACCGATCATCGATGTACGTAACGTGTAGTCAGCCTTGTTAGCGCCACCAAGGGCCATCGTGGAGCCACCACCGTTAGCGTTTTTAACAGCAGTACGCAATGTTTCTGCAAATTCCTTAGCAGAACTACCTGCATCAGTTGCATTAACAGGAATCGTTGTAACGGAGTTTGTAATTTCGTTACCTGCACCCATCACGATGGAACCGTTGGAGTTGAACGTTCTGTTCGCTGTACCTACGATGCTGTTACCGATACCAGAGTAGAAGCTGCTAGCTGTTTTAGATTCATTACTATTGAAAGAACCATTCACAGTGGATGCTAAGTTTTTAACAGGGTTGGAGAAACGACCACCATTATATTCACTGGAAATAATATTGTACGTACCAGTGTTTGTAGCAAAGGCACCGTTTGTGAAGCTGTTAGCGCCCACTGTAGTAGCATATACATTCAATGCATCTGTACGAGTTTTGGCAGAATCTACAGTTGTGTCACCAAGGTCACCTTTATAGTTATGGGAACCAATCATAGTACTGCCAGTACGAGCAAAGGTATTATCACCAATAGCTACGCTGCCTACTACCTTAGTTGGATCCGCAGGAATTCGAGCGCTAGAGAATAGACCACCGCTATAGTTAGTTTGACCCAAAGCAAAGGCAGCCTCTACGCCGCCTGCCATATTTTCAACTTTTGCATTTTTACCGATAGCTACGCTACCGCCTTGGCTAGCATAGTTATTGATTACAGCGCCGCTACCTACAGCAATGTCGCCTGTAGCAGCACTAGCACCATTAGAATATTGAATAGCGGCGCCTTTACCGACAGCCACGTTTTCCGCTTTAGGTGCACTGCTGCCAGTGCCGTATGCTACGCCACTACCACCGCCAGTCGTAGTGTCTGCCGCACTTGCAACAACCCACAAACTGGATAACAACACACCGTTAATTAACATAGTTAATAAACGTCTCCGTTTGTTCATGATGAGTATCCTCCATGTACTTTAATTACTATCTCTCTTACAAATAACATATAAATAATTCACGATATTTTCATGAGTATTATATGAACATTGTAGCATGAATATCCATTTTGTAAACAGTTTTTTATATATCTATTAAATGTATTTAAAAGTAGAAACTGTTTTAGTATTACTCGGGCATGTAAATGACCTATAAAACCTACAATAGTCTATGTGGTTATATCCGGTATAGGTTATATGTCCCTATATAATGCTATAGGTTATATGTCCTTATATATAATAATGTTATATATAAGAATATATAAGGTTATATAAGAAATACTCTATATATCGGGATATACTCTTAACAACAAAAAGTGGGTAGTTAATCCATACAGATTAACTACCCACTTTTGGTAAGAGGTAAGGCGAACCTCTTACGATTGCCGCATGATTCAAGTTTGTTGTTGAGAGAGAGATTTTTAAGTAAATACACCGCAATAGTTATTGAAGTAACAGAGAGTAACTAATAATGAACGGGCGATCACACGGCACTAAAAAAGTAATGTTTCCACATTAAGATAATGGCCTTACATAAGAGCCATTATCTATAAAGAACAGTTAAACTTAATCCTAACTCTTCCTTATCATTAGTATATCATTTATTAAGCTCAGATAATAGATAGTTTTTCATTAAATTTTCATTAAAAAACAATGAGCCGAATGACTCACAGTTCTATTCACTTTATGAGTTCTATTATAAAAATTATTACTCAACCCAGATCGTATTATGACGTCTTACAAGGCTTAGCATTTTGGAACGAACACTCATAGTACCCTCTACACTGTGCTTACCACCATACCAAGCTACAGGAGATCCAGCTAAGCGGAATGTAATCTTCCCATACGCTCCACCTGAGTTATGCTCAGGCTTGTTATAGCCCATATCGACAGACACACGCGGTGTGAGCTGCAACTCGGAACCAACGCGCAAACCATTCTTATCAGCCTGAAGTTCTTGATTCCAATGGTACCCTTCTACATAGACTCTCGCCCAGCGAGCATTTTTGAAAGTCTTACCATATTCGAGGGTATAACCATTGGCCACCCGTTCCAAAGTATGTAAATTTACATCTAGGACGCGCTCATCAGAAGCAGAACCGTACCAGTTGAAGCGGAACTCGCTTTCACCAGACATATATTCTAGGCCCCCGCTGAGGCGGTCGTGATGACGCAAGAAGCGATGGTCATAGAAGAGATGAGCACCATAGAGGCGACGATCATCCTTCGAGATACGTCGGTACCCAACACCTACATTGAGGGTTGTCCCAATATCGGAAGCCCGAGAAATACGCTGCTGCGTAAACCATACGTCGCGCGACTTCTCATCGTAATGGCCTAGGGGTTGAATCGTCTCCACAGAATACAATGGTTTCCACCCCTCTTGGAACTGGAAGCTCAGCGTAGTGCGTCGCATCCACGGTTTACCTTTAGCGCCATACATCGCATTGGATACATTAGACATAGCCACCGCATTGATAGCGCGATTTACTGCATCTACGTCGCTGTACTGCACTGTCTTGGTCTCTTGGCGATCCATCACGAGAGGGCCACCTTCACCAATCACATGGTCTGGTGTGGCCGCTGGAGTGATATGGAAATCTTCAGCTGCCGCTTTAACATGCTCCTCACGAGTATTCGTTGCCACAGTAAGGGTATGCTCCCTTTGGACAGACTGGTCTGCCCCCTTATGCAATTGTTGCTTTTCTGCCTCTGCGGAACCCACACAACACAAAAGGGCACTCAAGGCAACACATACAATACGTTTCATTACTCTCTACAACGTTTTATTATTCTCTACACATAAAATTCATGAACAATAAATGAAATATATATTAGTGTAACGAATAATGGCCACCACTGTCAAGAAATTAGAGCCATATATAGCCAAAACTATAAAGAAATTTTTCTATGTAGATTAACCTTTTCCGTTTCGACTTAAACGTTTTTATACCATTGCATAAACATTCTCTAAAATATCCGTTTATGGTGTATTTTATACCCATAATATACAAAATATTCATTTACAATATGCTTTTCATGTATTATTATGAATCTGTAAGTTTTTATGAAAGTTTTGTGAAGTCATAATATGCAAAGGAGTGTATTGCGATGAGTAAGAAACATTTTGTATTAACTGGTATCGTGCTAACTGCACTATCTATGGGAGTCGCTTCTGCAGCGCCGATTAACATCGTCCAGACGGGACACAATATAGGCGCTGAAGGTACGACTTTCACCAATGATGGCAACATTACCTTAGGTCACGCCGCAGGAGCTGCGAATAGCACCCATCAAGTGATCAACAGTCCTAACTCGAACGGTAATAACATCGCCATCGGCACCCTATCCAGTAATGGTTCCAAAGGAGGCGCCAATATTACATTAGGTGGCAAAACCTTCCTTAATGGCACGGGCGACAACAACGTAATCGCTGGTTCCCTCACTGCCAATAATGCGAAAGCGACCATGTCTATCATCATGGGTACCCAATCGGGCGAGAAATCCGAAGGTACTAAAAACGTGTGGCTCGGTCATTACCAAGGGGCGAATAGCACGGCTAACAATTCCGTCCTCATTGGTTCTGGTTCTTCGGTGAAAGCTGATTTTACCCTCGGCATCGGTCATTATACGAATGTAAATGCCAAGAAGGGCCTCGCTATCGGTTCTTATAATACCTTATCCGATAAGGCCACTGAGTCTGGTGTATTCGGTCAAGGTCAATATGGGAAAAATGCCATCGATGCAAGTGGTTCCTATAGCATTGGTAACTATAACCACATCTCTGGAAACAACACCTTCGTCATGGGTAATAATGTAACTACAGCATTAGAGAACGCCGTTATCCTCGGCAACGATTCGACGGATGGCGATGTGGTAGGTACATCGAGCTATACCTTTAAAAATGGTACTACTGTAAATTATGCAGGTACTACACCTGTTTCTACCGTATCTGTAGGCGCTAAAGATAAAGAACGGACTATAACTAATGTAGCGGCAGGTCGCGTAAGCGCTACCTCTACAGATGCTATCAACGGTTCTCAACTATACGGTGTGCATCAAATGATCGATTCCCTTGGTCAAAGTACAAATGCACAACTACAAAGCTCCATTAGTCATGTAGAGCAAAACATTAATCGCGTAGAACAAAACATTAGCCGCGTAGAACAAAATATCGGTCGCGTCGAATCGGAATCCAATAAGGGCGATGCTCGCGCCGCTGCACTAGCTGCTTTACATCCTATGGGCTACGATCCAGACAACCGCATTCAATATATGGCAGGCTATGGTCATTATAAAAATGCCAATGCACTTGCTCTTGGTGTTGGTTACTACCATCGAGACAATCTATTATTAACTACAGGTGTAACACTCAATAGCCACCTTATGGCTAATGTAGGTGTTACCTATAAACCTGGTAAGTCTAACATGACGAGCCGCCCACAAAACCTTGAAGCTCGCGTACAAGCGTTAGAAACACAAAATAAAGAGCTCCAAGAAACAGTACGTCAGCTCATGTCTAAATTAGACAAATAGTACTAGTTAGTTAGTTAATTAGTTAATTAGTTAATTAGTTAGTTAGTTAGCTAGCCAGCTAGATAGCCATCCCATATACTATTTAGCTAGGCTGAAGCCCTTATATATTCTTAACACTTACAAAATAATCCTTATGATAAAATAATCCTTATGATAAAACAATCCTTACGATAATCTTTTAAACAATTCTTATAGTAATACTTGATACACTACTTATAAGATTACTAAACCTCTTTAACAAACAAGCCCCCGTAGGAAAACCTACGGGGGCTATTTGTTTAACAACGACCATATAGCTTATTGAGAGAGAAATAGGGTATCCAAAAGGATTGTAATTGCTGTGTAACTAGGAGTAATTGCATATATTCGGATACCTGTGTATAAATTTATGTATAGTACGTAAGGGTTGTCTATATATAAAGTGCTATACGGTCATGGGTATAGTATAGACCTAATAATACTACTATTATATGATTTTCCACACACCTTTTTTATATAAATACGCCTAAAAAAAGAGGTAACGACCTATGCCATTACCTCTTTCATAGATATATAGTTATATATACCGATTAGCGGATGCGTTTAACGCGGTTATTACCGTCACGCATAGCTTCTTTCAAGCTGTAGATTACCATTTCGTTCATGTAGAAACGCAATTCATCATTAGACATGTTAGCTGTATTCTTTTCAAGAATTGCCAAAATTTGGTTTTCATATTCAGCTTTGCTCATGTCAGACACAGTTGTGTGGTTTGTGAAAAATTCTTTGTAATCTAAGTACAAGCGATCTAATGCTACGCGAGCATAGCTGTCTTTTTTATAGCGATGACTTGTAATGTACCAACTACGACGAACATTCATGTAGTACAACACGTTATTAGTATAACGTTGTTGACCAGACATTACGCGATTGTCGTCTTGGATTAAAGCATTGCTCATCCCCAATTGGAATACTGCAAATTCAGATACTACAGCTTTTACCTCTTCACTAGGAACAGCTAGAGAGATGTCTTGTTGTTCTGCAGTCAAAGGAGCCGCAGGTTGTTCAGGCATCATCAAAGGATCTTGTGCCGCATGTACTTGGCCAGCAACACATACAGAAGCAATTGCCATAACTGGTAATAATTTAATTAGTTTCATAAGCCCCCTCATTGGAAGCCGCCCTCCCCAGGGCGGCTTTCCTATGTTTTAAATACTCAATACACTCTCAAGTGAATGATTATTTGGTTAACCCAGCTTGTTTCATAAGCATTGCAATTTGAGCTTTCATCTCTTCATTATCTCGTTGTACTTGTTCGTACTTAGCAGATAATTCCTCATCGCGTTGTTTCATGCGTAAGTTCTCAGCTTTCAATGCAGCCACTTCATCTTGCATTACATAGGCAGAGCTGATTGGGCCTGCTTTGTAACGTGCTGGAATTGCTTTTTTAGCGTCAGATGTACCGAATTTATAAGATACACCAGCGTTAACCATATTATCATGACCACCTAAGGAAACACCCATATGAAGCATTGTAGATTCATTTGTATAGTGAGCGATACCAATAGCAGCAGCAGTACTACCTTTATAGTTGCCAACAGCCGCCAACACTTGTGTAGGTTCTAATGGATCATATTGCAATGGTTTAAGACCTGCCATGGCTGCGCTAGCTGCACCAACATCAGCGATTTTACCATCTACACTATGCATAGCATTGCGCAATTGGTTAACGTTAACCGCATCAGTGCCATTGATGCCTGGCGCTACATTAGTAATCGTATTATTACCATTGTTTAAGCCATTTTCTGTAAGGCTTACAGTGTGACCTGGTACAGGTTGACCGTTGATGGATGGAGTAATTGTGATACCACCACCATCTACTTTTGTATCTACTGTATAAGGAATTGTAGTATTAGTTCCTGGTACAGTTTTTGTATACGTAGTAGAACCGTCTTTTAGGTTGAGGTCCTTAGCCAACTTGATATCATAGCCATCGCCTGCAGCGTTCTTCACAACAGCTAGGTTGTTGTCACTTAAACGATTTACATCAGCGCCACCTTTTAGGTTCATTGTATCGCCTAAACCGCGAACAACTTTACCATCGTTACCAGCTTGGTCACCTTGGAATACACGACCATTTTTAGCTTTTTCGTTAAAGTCGTCGTTAACAGCTTTTAATTGATCTTCTGTTGCCGCGCGACCTGTAACAGCTACAGGGTTGTTAGGATTCCATGTTTTATTGTCCAAACCAGTCACAAAGTTACCGTTTTGACCACCCGAGCTTTGGTTACCCATGATTACATCGCCAGCTTTCACAGTGTTACCTGCTGTAACAGAACCTGTGCTGCCATCAATTGTAACTTGGTTAGCGCCATTACCCGCAGTAATCGTACCAGTAGATCCGTCAACTTTAACTTGTTTTGCTGGATCTGTGCCAAGTGTAATTGTATCATTCAAGGACATCTTAATCGCAGTGCCATCTACGGAAGTCTTGATGTTGCCATCGCCTTTAAGGTCGATTACTTCACCAAGAGGTTTCTTCACAAATTGACCATCCTCTGCTTTAAGACCGAAGCCTTGTGCCTTGATGTCTTCCATTGCAGTATGCAATTGACCGCCATTTACAGCGTCTTTGCTGCCGGCAGCAATTGTACCATCTTCTACATTAGTGATTTTCTTATCACCAGCATTAATGCCGTCTTTTGTTACCTTAGGGCCGTTTTCGATAGTCAAACCATCTTTATCGATAGTAACCGCTTTGTTACCACCATCGTTGATTTGCAAGCCATCTTTAGTCAACTTAGTCGCTTCATTGGCGCCGTCTTTGATAGTTACGCCATTTGTATCCATCTTAGTGTCGCCTGTAGTCACTGTATTTGCTGTAACAGTATCTACATTAAGATCTCTAGCCAATGCTACTTTCACAGCACCATTATCTACAGATGTAGTAATGTTCGTACCGTCACCTTTCACAGTTACAGTATCACCAAGGGATTTCTTAACAGAAGCGCCATCTTCAGCAGTTAAACCGAAACCTTTAGTTTTAAGGTCTTCTACCACTGTATGTAATTGACCGCCATTAACAGCATCTTTACTACCTGCACCGATTGTGCCGTCAGCTACGTTAGTGATTTTCTTATCACTAGCGTCGATACCATCTTTAGTCATAGATGGACCATCTGTAATCACAACGCCGTCTTTAGTAACGGACGTCAACGGATTACCTGCTGCATCATTAATAGTAAGGCCGCCACCGTTTACAACAGTGTTGCCATCTGTACCATTGTTGAAAGTAGCAGAATTTAGGCCTTTAAGGTCTTTTGCAAGACGGAGCATCAATGTATCAGTGCCATCAGCTACTACCCCAATATTATCTTCATTGGACAGTTTCGCTGCAGCTGTAATACCGCCCTTAACATTGACTTGGTTGTTAAGTTTTTTCTTGATTACAGTACCAGTATCGCCACCATACAACATGCCGTCATCCATTGTAGCTACTTGGTGTTCCCCAGTGTTATCAGTGTACACAATACGTGTAATACCATCTACACCGTCTACACCTTTTTCACCTTTCACACCTTTAGCAGCATCATCATAACCATTTTTCACGGACATGTCGATACCATTTGTGCCATTGATACCGTTAGTGCCTGCAGGACCTGTTAAACCGATATGACCAACGCCGTCTTTACCGGAGATGGAAACTGCGTCTTTACCATCGGCACCTGTGATGCCTACTTTACCATTGTTGCCGTCTTGACCAGCTACGCCAGTAGGACCTGTAATAGATACACCATCCTTACCGTCTTTGCCGTCTTTATTGACTTTGATGGAATCGGCTACAAGGTTTTTGTTCAATTTAACATTAATCGTTGTAGTGCCAGTTGTATTATCTTGGTCGATGAAAGTCTTAATATTTTCGCCGCTGTAGTTGGCATCTGCATCAGTGCCTTCACCTTTTACAATTACAGTGGAGCCTAATTTATTAGTCTTAGTACCACCAACGTTAGCGTCGAATTTAAGGCCTGCATTGGATTGGTTTGCCAACGCATCTTTCAATTGATCCTCTGTAGCAGCACGACCAGTTACGATGTTGTCAGCATCCCAAGTTTTGTTATCAAGACCTGTTACATAGTTACCAGTTTCTTTAGTGCCATCTGCTTTAGTTGCTTCTTGGTTACCTACAGTCGCTGTACCTGCTTTCACAGTTTCAGCAGCTGTTACAGTATTAAGTCCTTTTAGATCTTTTGCCAAACGAACTTTCAACGTATCTGTACCATCAGATACAACACCAATGTTATCGTCAGCTGTAAATTTGGCTAGATCTGTAATGCCACCCTTAACATTTACTTGATTGTTAAGTTTTTTCTTGATTACAGCACCAGTGTCACCGCCGTATAACATGCCGTCGTCCATTGTAGCAACTTGGTGTTCACCAGTATTGTCTGTGTACACAATGCGTGTAATACCATCAACACCGTCTACACCTTTTTCGCCTTTAACGCCTTTAGCAGCATCGTCATAGCCATTCTTAACGGACATGTCGATACCATTTGTGCCGTCCTTGCCGTTTGTACCAGCAGGACCCGTTAAACCGATATGGCCTACACCGTCTTTACCGGAGATGGAAACTGCATCTTTACCATCAGCACCTGTGATACCAACCTTACCATTGTTGCCGTCTTGGCCAGCTACGCCAGTAGGACCTGTAATAGATACGCCATCTTTGCCATCTCTGCCATCTTTGTTAACTTTGATGGAATCAGCAATGATGTCTTTATTCATCTTCACGTTAATAGTTGTGTTACCAGCTGTATCTGGTTCGATGAATGTTTTGATATTTTCGCCGCTGTAGTTTGCGTCAGCTGCAGTGCCTTCACCCTTTATAGTTACAGTAGAGCCTAATTTGTTAGTTTGAACACCACCAACGTTAGCATCAAATTTAAGGCCTTTATTAATTAAGGCATCGGAGCTGTCTTTGATTTTGTCAGTTAAGTAATCTACGTTAACTGCTTCGCTACCGTCGTTACCTGTTGCGTATGCCACATTAGTTACGTGAGTACCACCAGATTTGTTAGTACTGTTGTACGCAGGACCTTCATATGTAACTTTAGATTTATCTACATTACCTGTACCATCTAAATCATACTTAACAGCACGATCTTCTAATTTGTCGAGCTCAGTTTTAGACGCAATATCTTTGATAGTTACAGTGTTTGTAGTACCAGATTTATCATCTTTAACCTTCAAGTCTACTTGGTTGTTTGTAACCTTGTAGGAACCGTCAGTTGTGTTAGCTGGATCACCAATCAAGCGATAGTCAGATGCACTTGCGCTCGCAGCTTTCACCGCATCACTAACAGTTTTCAATTGGTCTTCTGTTGCCGCACGGCCAGGTACGAATACAGGATTAGTCATGTTCCAATTTGTATTATCTAGACCTGTTACAAAGTTACCAGTTTGAGTGCCACCTTTGTTATCTGTAGCAGTTTGGTTACCCACTGTAGCTGTGCCAGCTTTCACAGTATCTGTAGCCGTTACAGATTTAAGGCCTGTAATATCTTTAGCAAGTTGCAATTGAAGTTTAGCATTGCCATTAGCATCAACTGCTGCAGATGTAACACCGATATTGTTACCTGTTGCAAGGTCAGCTGCATTTGTAACGCCACCAGTTACGTCCACTTGTTTATTGAGTTTTACATTAGAAGTAGCCCCCATGTCGCCTTTGAATCGAAGGCCATCATTTAGTGTAGCAACCTCTTCTGTAGTACCATCTGGTTTTTCATATACGATACGAGTTGTAGTTGCGCCAGCCACACCGTCTACACCAGGTTTACCATCACGTGTAATGGAAAGATTTGTTGTAACACCATCTTTACCATTGATGCCAATTTTCCCGTCTTTACCATTTGCGCCTGTAGCAGTTACAGTTTCAACTTCAAGATTTTTGTTCATCTTAACGTCGATTGTTGTATTACCAGCTGTATCTTGTTTGATGAATGTTTTGATGTTTTTACCACTGTAGTTAGCATCAGCTTCTGCGCCTTCGCCTTGTACTGTCACAGTGGAACCAAGTTTATTAGTTTGAACACCACCAACGTTAGCATCGAATTTCAAACCTTTGTTGATCAACGCATCGGAGCTATCTTTTATTTTGTCAGTTAAGTAATCTACGTTAACTGCTTCGCTACCATCATTACCTGTTGCGTACGCCACGTTAGTTACGTGAGTACCACCAGATTTATTAGTACTATTATATGTAGGGCCTTCGTATGTCACCTTGGATTTATCTACATTCCCAGAACCATCTACATCGTATTTAACAGCGCGATCGTTTAATTTATCGAACTCAGTTTTAGATGCAATATCTTTAATAGTTACAGTATTAGTAGTACCAGATTTATCATCTTTTACTTTCAAGTCTACTTTATTGCTAGTTACAGTATACGCTTTATCAGTAGCTGTATCGTTTTCAATCAAGCGATAGTCACTAGAACCGGCATTCGCTGCTCTCACCGCATCACTAACCGTTTTCAATTGATCTTCTGTAGCAGCACGACCAGATACAAATACAGGATTAGCCATGTTCCATGCTGTGTTATCTAAACCAGTTACAAAGTTACCGGTTTGTGTTGCACCTTTGTTATCTGTTGCACTTTGGTTGCCCATAGTAGCAGTGCCAGCTTTCACAGTATTGGTAGCTGTCACGGTATTTACATTAAGATCTTTATTCAAAGTAACAACAATCGTGGAATCATCCCCAGTTTGCGTAATTTTTGTTGTAATATTCGCGTCACCAGCGACCGTTACTTTAGAACCAAGTTTGTTTGTCTTAACGTCGTTATTGTCAGCATCGAATTTCAAACCTGTGTTGATCAAATCTGTTTTAGTGTTGTTAATTTTATCTGTTAAATCAGATTTTGTAGTATCTAACTCTGTTTTAGAAGCAATGTCTTTAATTGTTACAGTCTTCGTATTCGCAGGAGTACTAGTATCTTGTACAGTTAAATCAACTTTATTACCCGTTACAGTATATGCTTTATCAGCAGCCGCACCATTCTCTACCAAGCGATAGTCACCAGCCGCCGCTACATTGACCGCATATGTTTTATATGTGCCATCTGTACCTTCTGTAACCGTTGTATTTTGACCAGCAATTACTTTTACGGCCTTTTGAGCCTCTTTACGGATAACGGTTTTACCATCGTTATTAATGTTGGATAGATCAGTTTTTGCTACCTTTGTAGGATCTACGTCAACAGTATAGTTACGAACACCGTTTACATCAGGTGTACCACCTGTAAGGGTCATCAAGCCGCTAGTGCCTAAAGAAACCTTTGTATCCATAGCATTTACAGTATATGTTTTTTGACCTGTTGTAGTATCTACAGTAGCTGCTGGAATTGTTACATTATGACCAGCCTCAACAATTGTACCTAATGCAGTGATATTCTTTTTACCTACATTTGTGATGTTGGAAAGATCTTTATTAGCTGCATTGTCGATTTTATCCTTTGTATCATTTGTTAACGTTACATCGATAGTTTGGTTATTAGCTTTAGTTGTTACATAAGTGCCATCGCCTTTTACAGTCAATGTTTGTTTATCTAACAATACGTCATTTTTGCCGTTATTGTCATTCGTATTGCCTGCAATTTTAAGGTTTACATTGCGCAATTGAGCCACGTTAACTGCATCTGTATCTTTTTTACCAGCAGCAAGGTTTGTGATTTGACGTGTTTCTGTACCAACACTTGTGCTTTGACCAACAGATACAGCGCCCAATGTAGATGTAGCCACTGAGCCAGTTAAATCAGTGTATCTATTCGCACGGTTATCCGCTACGCTTACATCGTAACCAGCTACGCCAGCTGCCGTATTTGCTACGGAATTAGAACCTAACGCAACGCCATCATCTTCTGTTACTTTCGCGTTATAACCTAATGCAGTACCTTTTTCACTTGTTGCAGTTGCATCTGCACCAAGTGCAGTACCAAAATTACCTGCTGCAGAGGCACGTACGCCTGCTGCTGTCGCATTTGTGCCTGTAGCACCTTTATTATCGTAGTTTGCATCAGCAGATGTGCCTTTAGCGCTGAAGAAGTTAGTTTGTGCCGCTTCTACCGCTTCTTTTACTGTATGGTATGTGCTATTTTTGATATTGAAATCAGGCGCTTTGTAGGTAGAGCCATTTGCTTCATAACCAGTATATGTAGGGCCTGCAATGGTCATAGCCAAGTTGTTATTTACATAACGCAATTGTTTAATCGTTGCTGCGTCATTATCGTTTTGACCACCTGCTACGTTAACAATACGACGTGGTGTACTACTATTACCTACTGCCACTACGCCCGATTCTGCAGGGTTCATTTCGTTGGTGAAAGCAGCATATGTATTTACTAAAGGATCGTTAAATTCTGTGCCTGCCCCAAGTGCAATAGAGTTATTAGAACTAATTTTAGCACCAGAACCTAATGCCATGGAGTTTTCACCTGTAACCTCTGCACCATTACCGATAGCTGTTGCGTTGCTGCTTGTTGCTTTAGCAGCACTACCGATAGCCATAGTACCAGCTTTACTTGCTTCTGCTGTACTACCAATAGCAAGAGCATTAGCCTCTAATGCTTTTGCCTGACCGCCCAATGCGATAGCATTCACCTTAGAAGCCTGAGCTGTTCTACCCATAGCGATAGCATTTGCACCGGCCGCAGATGCAGTATTACCAAAGGCGAAGGAATCTGTACCAGTAGCACGAGAGGAATTACCCATTGCTACTGCATTAGCTGCTTTAGTTTTAGCATTAGAACCAAATGCCATGGAATCTGTAGCTGCTGCTGTAGTACGCGCTTTTGTACCGAATGCAAGAGAACGTGCACCTTCTGTTACAGTATTAGTATTACCATTATAGGATGCGCTAGGTTCATTACCACTGCCTGCTACCGATTGAATATCAGCTGGAGTTGTACCAATAGCCGTAGAGATTGATCGCTAGAGAGTTAAAGCCACTAGATAAAGAAGCCGTACCAATAGCCATAGCAGATGGTTTTGTGGACTGTGCATAATTACCAAGGGAAAAAGATAAACCACCTGTAGCTTGTGCATAATCGCCAATAGCTACACCAGAATAATACGTAGGATCACTAGTCTCTTGAATCTTCGTATTGTGACCAATGGAAATACCATTTAATGCACTGCCAGAATAATATCCAGTAGTAGCAGTACCATCTAAGGCACTCATATTGCCAGGGTTATCATAATTGTATAAATAACTCCATTTATTACCACCATTTTGAGCTGTTGCATAGCCAGCATTTACGCCATCAATCATGATAGCTGCTGCATTTACAGATGTAATATTCACACCCGCTAACAATGCAGCTACAGCCATAACAGCGCCCATGCGAGCACATATTTTACCAGTGTGCAAGGACAACCTTACCGCATAACCACATTTTTAGTTTTACTCCAAATAACATTGTAAATCCGATTCATAATTTAACCTCTAGCTTACAATACACATAAATAAGTTCTTACTCTCAATGACTTTACTGAAACTTCACCATTTCTTCATAATCATTGAATGTCCTAATCATATCAAAATTTTTCTATGCAGTAAATAAAAATTCATTTTATATTCATGTGTTAGAATGTTTATAAAATATCGCCAATAATGAGCCGTTTCTACCTCATAATAGCTGGTTACTCCGTCATAATGCCCATTTTTTCTATAATTTATATGATTTTACATGTTGTTTTTATAAATAATTTACAACTAATTAAAGATTTGCATATAATTCGGGATGAAAAAAATCTAGAGTTTAAATTTACTATTTCCAGTTTACTACTTGAATTGCAATAAGTATTACTGTTTTCGTTAGATCCTCGTTGCCAGGCTGCATAGGCTGCATCTTGCATTCAGATCAAGGGTGGCAGTATCAGCATAGCAGTTATCAAAAAACATTAAAAAATCACGCTATCATCCAAAGTATGTCTCGAAAAGGAAACTGTTTGGATAATAGCGTGATGGAAAACTTCTTTGGTTTACTAAAGTCAGAATTGTTATATTTAGAGAAATTTACTTCCTATGAAGATTTTATCAACAAATTAAGAGATTATATTGATTATTACAATACGAAACGTATTAAGCTCAAACAAAAAGAGGTAACGACAATCATCGTTACCTCTTTCCTATGTATTTTCAGTTATATCTACTGCTTAACGAACGTGTTTAGCATGTTTGGCACGCATAGCTTCTTTCAAGCTGTAGATTACCATTTCGTTCATGTAGAAACGCAATTCATCATTAGACATGTTAGCTGTATTCTTTTCAAGAATTGCCAAAATTTGGCTTTCATATTCAGCTTGGCTCAATCCAGATACTGCAGCATTTTTAAAGAAATCTTTGTAATCCAAGTACAAGCGATCTAATGCTACGCGAGCATAGCTATCTTTTTTATAGCGATGGCTTGTGATGTACCAGCTGCGACGAACATTCATGTAGTACAACGCATTGTTAGCAAGACGTTCTTGACCAGACACACGGCCAGTATTTGGTTGACCAGCTTGGAATGCAGCGAATTCAGCAACAACTGCTTTTACTTCTTCGCTAGGAACTGCAAGAGAAACCGCTTGTTCGTTCGCAGTCATAGGAGCAGATGCTTGTTCAGGCATCATCAATTGGTCTTGAGCTGCATTAGCTTGCCCATAGAAACATACACCGGCAATTGCCATCATAGGTAATAATTTTACTAATTTCATAAGTCTCCTCTCTCGAAGTGCCCTCCCCAGAGCTACTTCATTTATCATGTAATAGATATTATCTCTTGAGGAACTTTTATCCCCATAGAGATCCCCATACTAAGCATGGTAAATTTATTAATACAGTAAGCTTCAATCAATAATGATTCTGGTACCTTACAGTTTCATTAGTATACACGATATATCGTATTTCGTCTATATAATTTCGCCTTAAATTCAGAAGGAAAGTGAAGAGGTGCTATGTAGTTAACTCTATAGCAAATACTATAAAAGCCTCCTAATAATACAGTTATGACTCTGCTATTAGGAGCTTGATATATTTTAGCTATTTTACAAAGGAGTATTAATTAAATCTTCCTTAGAATTTATGGGTAAATCCTGCATTTACAGACCAACCAGCTTTATAATCGCCAGATAGACCTGTGCTAATATCAGCGAAGATACTGTTGTTTGCATTGAAGCCATAGCGGCCACCGAATGCTAGATCTGTCCAAGTACCTTTCATGTCTTCGGATGTGTATTTAGTAGTAGCACCACTTGTGTACGCAGTTTTCACTGTACCAGAGAAGGCATGGTTCACGCCAACACGAGTATAGATGTTACCTGCACCGAAGTTTTTACCGATTTCAAGGCCAAGACCACCTGCTGTGCTGCTCACACCAGATTGCTCTACATGCATGCGGCCCGCATTAAAGCTATCGCCACCGAAGTGAGTGTAGCTCAATTGTGCTTGTGGTTCAATGTATGTACCATTTGAAAGCTTCACTGTTTTACCATAGCGTGCACCGATAGAGTATGCATTAGCTTTAGTCTCGCCAGACAGTCTTTCACCAATTTCATTGCGAACTGTGAAGTCGTTAGAAGCACGACCTACTTGAGATTCGATGTGAATATATTGGTTGTTACCAAGATCTTTCAAACCGTACGCACCAACAGCAAAGGCTTTTTCTTTGCCCGTACCGTTGAATACGTAATCATCGTTGCCACGAAGGTAAGAAACTTGACCACCTACAGTCCAACCGCTGCTAGTTTTAGCATCGTAACCACCTTGAATGCGTGTATATGTAGTATCTGTGTCGATACCTTTTGTATTGAAGCTGTATTTACCGCCCCCAACGCGAGCCCAAATACCTGTTGGTTCGCCTTGTTGCAATACACGTGGACGATACATATTATCTGTCAATGTTCTCCAACCGTTGATATTACTCATGATGGCAGAACGAGCACCGCGCATATGAGGTGTATCAAAATCACCTACCACAACATGAATATGACCGTTGTTCTCAGGTTTAGGCGTTGGTGCTGGAGCTGGTTTCACCTCTGGCTTCGGAGCCGGAGCCGGTGTTGGTTTAACTTCCGGTTTTGGAGCTGGAGCTGGCTCTGGTTTTACTTCTGGCTTCGGAGCCGGAGCTGGTGTTGGTTTAACTTCCGGTTTTGGAGCTGGAGCCGGTGTAGGTTTTACCTCCGGTTTTGGTGTCGGAGCTGGCTCTGGTTTTACTTCTGGTTTTGGAGTTGGTTTAGGTTGTGGCTTAGGCTCAGGTTTTGGAGTCGGTTTTACCTCTGGTTTCGGAGCCGGAGCTGGTTTATTTTCACCATACACGTATTTACCTTGACCATCTTTATCTGCTTGCCAAGTAATGTCGCCTTCCTTAGCATGACCAGAAGTGATAACTGTAAAACGACCAGATTCAGAACCATCAGATGCAATAGCTACTGTGCCTTGAAGGTTTCTTTCACCATTTACATAGTTGTGATAATACATCTTATGTGCCAAGTTATCTAAGATCTTATTTACATTCTCTTCGGAAGACATGTCTAGACCTTTTTGAGTTGTGTACACATGAGCAGCCGCACCAGGAGCTGCACTTGTAATGTGGATATCACCACCCCAGAAAGAATCTGGTGTCACACCATTATAGGTTTTAGTTGGTGGTTGATAGTTCGGGTCCTCAGTATCTCCAGCTTCATCATTAGGGTCATAAATAAAGTTTACATGACCTTCAAGCTTATCTACATAAATTTTATTAAACTCACTTTGAGTTACATGATTAACATAGTTGCGATTCTTAGAGCCTACAAGTCGATGTACATGGCTAGGTTCAGTACTACCACTTAATTTTCCTTCATGCAAACCACCTTGATAGAAATGATCCCAAGAACCATAATCACCAAGGAATACATTGATATGACTTGGATGCTTTGCATCTTTATCTGCTAAATTAAATGCTAAGCCGTCCCATAGTGATTCTTTACCATCAATACCAATGTTAATCTCAGACGCATGATTTGGGTCACTTTTAACAATAACATCACCTACCAAAGATAAATCCTTGCCAATAAAATTGCCTGTATTACCATCTACGCCAATATTAACAGTACCACCTTGGGCCACTGCAATAGGAGTGCTCACTTTTTGAGCATCATAAACGCCTTCCTTAAGAGTAACAGTACTGCCACCTTTACTGCTGATGAAAGGCTTATTATTATAACCAATATTAGAAACAGCTTTATCAATAATGACTGTACTACCAGTATCTGCCTCAATGGTAGATATGTAGTTTGTCATTGTACCAGCCTTAAACTTCCCACCGTTATTTGCAGTAATATATGCACCATTAGGTGTAGTAACTAATGTACTTCCCGCCATTGCATACGGCACTACAGAGCTAGCAATTGTTAGGGCAATTGCTAAAGATAATTTCGTTTTACTCACACGTTTCATAAAACCCTCTCTAATTCACACTATAAATTATTATTAAATATTTTTAATTATAATTTATAGTTAGAATCTTGTAAATATGAGGGAAAATTGTCACATATTGTATTTAACAATATAAAAAGCAGTAACTATAGTTACTGCTAACGTATACGTATATATATTTTTGTATATTTCTATTTATAGATTCTTATTGATTCGCTTATATGTTCGCCATATAATTATCTTAAGATAGTCAAGCGAGGTTGGGCCTCTCTTCGTTAATGAAGGAGGGTTGTCTATGAGTGATTATGAGTTAATCATGATAATTCTAGAGGCAATGACTGTTGTCATTGCCTTTGGTGCACTTGTGGCTCTTATTTGTCTTGGAAAGACAAATAGCCCTTCGTTATCCTTGGATAATTAGGTAACTGAAAGGCCATTTCATCAATTTTTTGTAACTGTGAGATGAGCCCGACGGAACCACTCGTTTGGCTATCTGTTTATATTATAGGGTTTATATCATATATCGTCAAATACAGATAAACAATACTAATATGTTGTATTATAAACCAAGAGGCAGCGACTAAGTCACTGCCTCTTATCTTTTTATCTTTATTTACGTGCCACGCGCATGGCCGCCATCATGCCTGGGGATTTCCAGAGGGATTGGCCTTTATCGCTTACGAGTTTATCGTTATTGTAAAATACATCTGCATTGTAGTAGTCATCATTGCCAGATGTTACTTTATAACTCAAACCAGCTGTTGTGTACACTGTAAAGTTGAGGATATCCCCCACTCGTTTTATAGAGTCTTGGTCTACGTACCAGCTATTGCCGTGATATGTCGTAGCATATACATCTCTACGAGCTTCTACGTCACGTGTATTAATGCCAATTAACACGAGTAGAGCTGCCATTATATATATAAATTTGCGCATTGTGATTACCTCCGTTTTATGGTGAAAATATTTTATAGTATACTCAAAAACGGTGAAAATCTCATTAAAACTTCAGCTTTCTCTCTACCCCTGATTGAATACGTTCTCTGGCTCAAGGCTCTCAAACTATTAATATTCTTCATATCAGTTTATTCTTTAGAGTCTAATATGCTCGTCTTTAGCATATACGACTCAGTACGGCCATACTTTACTTTTATAAGATGGTCTTTAGGAATTTGTTTAAACCTAGTAAAGATAGTTCCTCTACTTTTACCACAAGCATTCATGATTTCAGCTTTACTAATACCTACGCCTAATGAAAATAGCCGTGCCTGTAGTAACAAGATATATATTTCTCGTAATAGTGGATCTGTAATTTCATTAGCTTTGAAAAATTGCTCTAACTTTTGTTTTTCTTCAAATAAACGATTGATACGCTTATTCAATAGTTCAGTAGCATTATCAATGGTTTTTTCTATAAGCGACATAAAAGCAATTATAAAATAGGTTACATCACCGCCGTTAATCTCAGCAGTAGTCATTTTAAAAGCATCATAATATTCTTTTTTGTTATTATTAATGACTGCAGACAAACGTAACGCCACAAGAGGGTGAAAGTATTTTGCTAAATAAGCCGTTGAAATAAACCGATTTGTACGCCCATTTCCATCATAGAATGGATGTATATAGCCAAAATAATAGTGAAAAAGAGCTACCCGAATAGGAAGAACAAGCATTTCATCATTAAGAACTGCTAAAGCTTGATCCATCTCTTGTATAATACGCGACTCAGGTAATGTCCCTCTATGAATCACTTTACCTTGATGATTAACTATATCTACAGAGTCTCGTCTGAATACAACTCCATCGGGCTGATTTTTATCATCTATTTCACTACTAATGATATCTTCAAATAACGCTCTTATATCTGGGCTACTTTCAAAGGTAAAGCCATGAGGATTCTCAAGAATAGCCTTATATTTACTAATAATACTTGAAAACCTGAGTTTATCATTTTCTCTATTTTGTATAGCCTCTTGGATTTCTCTTCGACTACTATATACGCCTTCAATATCATTACTTGCCTTAATTTCAGTAGATAAGAAAGCATTCATAACATGAGAGATCAGAACTGAAGGAACTTCAGAAACTAAAGTAATAAATGCGCTGCGCTTTCCTTCTAAAGATAGTAACAGTGTTACTAATACAGGGTGATACATGAAAAACGCACCATATGTATTACGTCTATTATACTCGTGGATAGGAATAGGTAAGGAAATAGAGCTTTCAGAGTTACGACGATTATCTAATATACGTTGCCACTCAGCTGGCTGTTTATAATAAATTTTGTGCATAGGTTCATACTTCATTATGTCCCTCCTATCTAGCCTAGATAACGATCATAGTAAAAGTACAAAATAATATTATTCTTAAATTGCAATATGAAATTGAACACTCTGTAAATCCATAACTTTATTAACTTCTTCAATGAAGACTTCTTGAGGCGTTTTGTAATTCAACAGCTTTCGGGGTAAATTATTGCACCAATGTAACGCCCGCTGAATCGTTTCTTCTGACACAGCCTTTATGGGCGTTCCTTTTGGGATAAAGCGGCGTAATAGTCCGTTATGTCGTTCATTTGAACCGCGTTCTCCAGGCGAGTACGGGTGAGCAAAGAAAATAGATAAATCCTCTGTTTCTAATGTACTTATGTCTGCAAATTCACGGCCATTATCAGCCGTAATAGTTTTACATAACATGGATACATCGGAAACGGCCTTAAGAGACTCCAACCAATTTTCTAATGTCATTTTTACATCCACAGCTTTAGCGGATAGACAACGTAAGGCTACATATAGGCGAGACTTGCGTTCTAACAATGAAACAATTACTTCATCGCTTTTATTCTTTATTCCTCGGACCGTATCTAGCTCCCAATGACCAAATTCTTCGCGGGTAGCAACAGATTCATCACGCAGATCAATGGATTTACCTAACTTGCGTTTGTGTTGCCTGTTATGTCGCTTCTTATGAGAATGGCGAATAACACAAGGCAAATCCATTGGTTTAAGACCTAAAATGCCTTGGTAAAGGTAGTTATATAAAGTTTTAGTACACACCATTTCATTGCGTACAAACAAACCCTTACGTAAGGCGTAGCCAACAGCAGCATCTAAGGACCATTTATCGACTCTTACCTTGTTTTCAACCCAAGATAAAAAGGGCTCAATAGAACCTGCTTTCAAAGTGTTGAAAGAACCTTGGCGGGTTCTTTCATAGGCAAGCTGACCGCAATCTGCTATATACATAAGAACAGCCTTGTTTTGTTTAATTTGAACCACTGTTCCACGCTTTTTCTCAGCATAAATCGTAGTTCTAGAGCGTCCTAATGCCTTGGCAATAGTATTGATAGGATCACCAGCAAGAAGGCGTTTTTCAAGATAAAAGCGCTCCTCTAAATTTAAGTGTTTGTTTGTGCGCAATGATGTGATAAGATTAGAGCAGTCCATATTAGTACCTCGTGATTGATTGCGAATTTGATACTCTAATCTTATCACTTGTACTAATATGGATTTTTTATGTGTTCAGTTTCAATTTACAACTAAGCAAATAATATTATTTTATACTCTAAATGTTATTAATCATAAAGTAATGTTCAAAATCTCTATATTTTGAACATTACTTTATCTAATTATATTAATTATGTTCAAAAATAGCAAATTTTGAACATCAATCAAAAAATATTAAGTAAAATTAAATGCGTAGGTACCACAATACGAGTACAAAAAGAGGCTGCTCTACATGAGCAGCCTCTTAAAGTATCTAAGTATTATATTCTTAAATTAGAATGTGCGTTTTACGTCTACGCCTACTAGGTATGCTGTTTTATCTTTTTTATCGGTCATATTATGAAGTCTAGATACGCCTACCTTCGCAGCTAAGGACCAATCGTTAGATAATTTACGGCTATGATCAACCCAAACATTAAGGGCTTTTGCATTTGTATGGAGTTCACGGTTTAAACGCAAGTACTCGACGTTGAAGCCTGTTAAGTTTGCTTTTTTATCCCAGTGACCAAGGCGAGCATATAAACGATTACTGCTGTTGCCCATGTAGTCGCCGATGATATTGCCTTTGTGTACATAACCATCGTTATAGGACCAGTGAGCATACCACCAGTTACTTGTTCTACCGCCTTCTAAGCGAAGGTTCCAGTCGTCGTGGTTGCCAAGTTTTGGCAAGTATACGCCTGCAGTCCAAGCGATCTTAGATGGACTCGGAATAAAGCCAAGGCCTGTAGCTTGGTCTTCACCATATACCATGCCATATACCTCCATGGATGGTAATGTCCATTTAATATCGTAACCAGCAATGCTATTCCATTTATCTTTGGAACGGCTACTTTCATTTTTACCAGTTAAGAAGCGACCATAGTCAGAAAGGCTCAAGTGACGGCCTACACCGCCCATGATGGATGTTAAGCTAGCACCTACTACAACGCGTTTTGTAGGGGATACTTCAACGCGAGCACCTACAAAGTTTGGATGCTTCACGTCGTTGCGATCATCAGACAATTTCGCATATACGAAGGTTGGCTTAATGGAACGCAAGAAGCGGAATGTACCGCCCACTTTTACAGGGTTAATGGTCGTTACCTTCACACCTGTTAAAGCATTCATATTATTGGACAGATTGAGGGATGATTGGTGCATAGGGCCCCACCAAAGCTCATCTTTACCAGCTTGTACCTCTACGGCACCGATATGTGTTTTTACGTAGCCGTTTACGAGTCGTGCACTGTTGTCCCCAGCAAATAGATCAGCGCGCGGTGTAATGGCGTACGCTACATGGTTGCCCGCCGTACCACGAATGTGCACTTCACCGCTCACAGTAGTGCCACGATTGTATTTATAACCATTGTTATTGGTATTCAATGGTTGATACGTGCTCGCCGTACGAACCCAACCACCACGATTTTGGTTGTACTCTGGAGAATTCGTAGATGTAACAGATACAGTAGCAGAGTCGACTACTACTTTGGACTCTTGTTTTCCTGTTGCCAAAGTTTGGATATCATCGGCATACTCAGTTTCAAGATTTTGAAGCATGGATTGAACAAATTGTGGTGTATTAGCATCCACTTTACCATTCGCTTCTTGTACCCATTCAGCCACTTGTAAACGGCTGTAAGGCTTGGATGTTGGTAATGTATCGATATAGCCTTGAGCATGCAAGGAATCGATCATGTCATATGTTGTAGAATTTAAATTTACATTTGGTGATACAATTTGTGCGCCATAAACTGGAGCAATGGCCATCGCCATAAGAGCGCTTGTAACTAATAATTTAATACGTTTCACCCGATAACTCTCCTCAGTGTAATAAAATTAAAACATACTATGTCTCTTAAAATAATAATAATAGTGTAAGATAGCAACTACTTTCACAGATAACAGCGCCTTAACTCTCTTGAGCTAAGTAATCCATGAGCAGTTGATAGCCTTCTTTCATGTTAATTTGAGGCGCCCATCCCAAAGCTTGGAGCTTGTCCGCCGTTAAATAATACTTCACTGTTGGCGCATAACCATAGTTATTTGTTTCTGGAATGTCCATCACTACGGAAATGCGGCCCCCTACGACCTCATCAGCCACGAGTTTTGCAATATCATAAATGCTTCTCGTTTCCTTAGCATTGCATATATTATACGCTTCTCCCGGTGCGCCAGCTTTCAGCAATACTAAAATACCCGTCAAGGCATCGGTGAGGTAACAGAAATTCGATAAAGACTCGCCCTTTGTATGCAAAACGATATCTTTGTTTTGCAACGCGCTTTTAGCGAACTGAATCGACACGCGATTGTCCTCACCTGCTACGCCAGGGCCAAAGGTTTGTGCCAAACGAGCAATAGTGACGTTCACACCGTATTCCTTGGCATACGCATAACAGTAACATTCGCAGGCGCGCTTGCCTTCCGAATAAGAGCTGCGCGTATCTAGATGATTGATATACCCCAAATCATCTTCGGTCATTATTTGGTAATCCTCGTATTGGATGCCGTATTGCTCCATAGAGGACAAATAGACCATATTCTTAATGTTTTTTGCTTTTGAAAGCTCCAAGCATTCCACCGTTTGATTGATGGATGTATGCAAGGTTTCTACAGGATTGCTGATAAAGAACTTGGACTGCGTTGGTGATGCGGTGTGAACAATATAGTCGATAGGCTCCGCAATATCCTTTACGTTTACCTTCGTAATGGTAAAAGTATCTCTTCTAAAGCCTTCAAAAACGGCTTCTGCTTTTTCTATATTGCGCACATGACCGATTACGCGGATATTTGTGTGTAATACATCATTAGCAGTCATAATGGACTTGATGAGCATAGATCCAATCAAGCCAGTAGCACCAGTAATCAACATAGTGCGACCACTAAAGAACGTAAACAAATCCTTGTTGCTATTGACGGTCCGCATCAACTCGTCTTGTAGTACTCTGTTCATTATCTATCCTCTAAGTAACTATAAACCAATAACATTCATACTATCTTGTACATCTAAATAGGCTTTAAATGTGTAGAAGTCGATTGGCGTTGTAATCTTAATGTTCGCAGGCAAGCCCTCTACAAGATATAAGGTGTGTCCAAAGTGCTGCATCATGGACGCAGAATCAATGAATTCTAATTTCTCTTCATTCGCCTTTAGATGAGCCTTATGAATATCGCCTAAGAAGAAGCACTGCGGCGCCTTAGCAATTACGCATTGTGAGCGATCTAGAATTGTACCAGCCGTATGAGGCTCCTCCCCTTTTACGAAGGTAGTTTCCGTAGACGGTGCTACGGTAATGGCATTACCATGATGAAGCACGCAGGAAATGCATTCTTCAATCATCATTTCATTGATGATCGGTCTAACCCCGTCATGCAAGAGCACTACAGTCTCATCATCGAATAGTCTTCGACATTCTTCCAAACCGCGGAAGATAGATTCCTGACCTGTACTACCACCAGGAATGATGGATACAACCTTCGTTAGACCAAACTTAGCCACCAAAGACTCCACTTGAGGAATCCCCGACGCTAAGGATACTACAATAATCTTGTCGATATTAGGCGCATATTGGAAATGCTCCAACGTATGGACAATAATTGGCTTTTGATTGACTAGCAAAAATTGTTTTGGAATACCGGACGAGCTCATGCGTTGTCCCGTACCACCTGCAAAAATGATAGCTACATTCATGGTAATACCCTCCTTTTTTTGATAACTACTAGTTAGTGAAATGCTTCTAATCAGTAGATTACAAAAATCAGTAGATTCTACTAGTTAGTTATATTATGAAGTGTATAAGCAAGTGACGCAAATGGTGCAATATCACTTGGAATAATACGATGAGATTTAGGTACGTAGATCATATCGCCATCTTCAAGAGCGATGTTTTGTTTAATATCTTGTTTCTTGATGAAAGCTTCCATATCTACTTCTCGTACGTATACAGTGTCATCGATAACGCGCACCACTTGGATGTGACGTGGACGAGCCTTTCTAGCTGTGCCTTGTGCGCTAGAGATGGCAGCAAATACGTTCATGTAGTCGGCACCTAAGCGGTAGATACCAGGTTTTGGTACTTCGCCCATTACGTATACTTGACGACCGCCGTATTCAGATACGTTAACTGTTAAGTCTGGATTATGGACGTATCTGGAGAACTTCTGATTGAGCAATGCTGTTGCTTCATTCAATGTAAGACCAGACAATTTAACAATACCAGTATATGGTGTATTGATCCGACCATCTGGACCAATCATGAGGGTAATACCAGACTTGCTTGTCGCATCCCCGCCACCAGTAAAGCCGAGCTCACCATTGCTATAGCCTAACATGTGAAGATTGATTTTATCGTATTTAGATAAACGGTATTCCCCAATATCTGTACGAGCCAAGGAGAATACGCTGTCTTTTGGATCAATGTACTCGCCATTTTCTAGTACCATCGTCAACTTTTGTTCCTTTGTAGGATGTTTTGTTTTGAAAGTAACGACCTCTCTACCTTTAACATGGCTATCTACGACAGATACGTCTTGTACCTCTTGATTATAAGAAGTAGAAACGCCCCCCATATACTCAACACCAGCTGCATTTGCCATAGCTACATTACCTGCCAAGCAAGCGCCTACTAATGCCATTAATAACTTACGTTTGTTCATGTTTATCTCCTTAGTATTACCTTTTCTTCAATCTTAACTTCACTAAAACTGAATCACTTAGCTGCTTCTCATAGGTGTTAAAGTTAATCACTCGTTGAAGCCCGAAGTAAATAAAAGCGTATACTAACATACTAATAATCAGAATATAAATAGATTTGTTTAAATCAATATAAGGAATAATATATAAGCCCGCTGCTGTTACTGCAATAGTAACGAGGGACAGGCGGAAAATTTCTTTCCAAAAATGAATGATGTTCAGCTTCATTGTCCGTTGGTAGTACACATTCATGATGAGGCCATTGCCTAGCACCATAGAAAGACCAGTAGCCGCCGCACCACCGACGATGCCGTATGCATCAATCCAGAAGTATGCAAGCACTACGTTTAAGGTACCAACGAGAACATACACTACAGCGCGCACATGATATACATTGCGAGCCTGCATGATAGCAAGACCTACGTTCTGGATCAAGTCGATGGTAAATGGTGCAATGATGAGCAAGGTAATGATATATACCAAGTCAAAACCATCGCCAACCCAGTAATGAAGGAAGCTATGTCCAAATACGATAAATCCGCTGAGGATCAAGGACAATAAATAAAACTGTAATCGCCCTATTTTAAGGAATAAATTCTGTAATTCTTCATCGCTAGCACGATTCGTTACCATAGCCGTAATCTTAGGAAGCAATGTCCCCGATATAGCTAGTGAAATATTCATATAGTTAATGTAAATCTGACTCGCAATGGCGTAAATCGCAACGGATTCGGCGCCCATTTTCATGCCTAAAAGGAGCTGGTTGCTTTGCCAGAACACTTGATCCACGATAGCTACTACGAACATGCTAAGAGATAGGTTGCGCATGGTGAGGATAATTTCATTATCCCAGCCGCGGTACACCAATCGAGTACCTAGTGTATTGTGGCAGTATAGAACTTTCACAATGACCAGCACCACATTGAAGATGGTTTGTACTAACACAACGCTCAACGCCGATGGATAGATTATAATCATACCGATAATTGCAAAGGGTTGTAGCAAGATTTGTAGTAAACTAATGGAGCGATGAAATATGAAGCGCTCTTCGGAAATGATGACCGCATCAAAGACCTTAGATGCGAAGAGCACTAATAGGTTCAGTAAGAGCAATAAGAAAATATTTTGGGCACTACCGATCATAGATGGGTCTAAGGTAGCCCCAAAAATATATGGAATACAGAAATAGAATATGAGACCTACGAGACTAAGGAGTGCCCCAATACCTACTTAGAGGATGAGGGACATCGATAACAGCTTATCAATTTTCT